>Ga0116129_1000212_pt1 | contig 41722 bp, 34 predicted proteins | sample June2015DPH_17_2_FD_89732 | JGI IMG/M metagenome (GOLD analysis project Ga0116129, IMG submission 89732) | Peatland microbial communities from SPRUCE experiment site at the Marcell Experimental Forest, Minnesota, USA - June2015DPH_17_10 | ecosystem: Environmental > Terrestrial > Soil > Wetlands...
CATACCGTCAGGATCGGGAAGCTTCGCCCCTTGCAAAAAGAAGAAATTAATATTCTTCGGATACACCGCAATCGAAAAAATTCCATCGGAGGCCCGCTCATTCGGTGCAAATCCACAAGCCAGAGCGTTGTAGTTGTCATACACAAGTTCAATCGCATTCGGCAGCCGCTTGCGAAGCCTTGCCAGAGCGCTCCTCGCCAACGCAGCAATCTCCGGCGTAAACGCGTCCAGGAAACGATCAAGCTGCTTCTCCGCACTCTCACTCGTCATCGCGTCCTCGCTTGGTCAGTCAAACAAACCTTTGCTCAAATACCGCTCCGCCGAATCCGGAATCACCGTCACCACTCTCTTCCCCACCCCCAGCTCCCGAGCCACATCCACCGCCGCGCACACCACCGCGCCCGCGCTCGACCCCGCAAACACACCCTCCTCCGCCGCCAGCCGCTTCACCATCGCCAGCGCCGGATCGTCCATCACCTTCATCACGCGATCGCAAACCGAACGATCGAACGTCGCAGGAATAAATGAAACCCCGATCCCCTCCACCTTATGCGGCCCCGGCTCACCGCCTTCAAGCACGCTGCCCTGAGGCTCCACCGCCACCGTCAAAATCTCCGCTCGCTTCTTCTTCAAAAACCGCGACACCCCCGTAAACGTACCCGCCGACCCCACCCCCGAAACCCACGCATCCACGCGCCCCTCCATCTGCTCCCAGATCTCCGCCGCCGTCGTCTCCTCATGAAAGTCCGGATTCGCTGGATTCTCAAACTGCAACACTGCAGACGCGCCAGGCGTCTCCATCTCGAACTCCAGTGCCCGTCGAATCGCCCCAGCCATGCCCTCCGCCTCAGGAGTCCGCACAACCGTCGCGCCCAGCCCGCGCATCAGCTTCACCTTCTCCTCAGCAAACTGCTCCGGCACATACAGCATCACCTTGTACCCGCGATTTACCCCAATCAGCGCCAGCCCCACGCCGGTATTTCCCGCCGTAGCCTCCACAATCGTGCCTCCGGGCCGCAACACCCCACGCCGCTCCGCATCGAGCACCAACCCCAGCGCAGCCCGGTCCTTCACACTCCCACCTGGATTCAAAAACTCCAGCTTCACCCAGATCTCCGCGCACGATCCGGCCCCACTCGCCTCTTCCAGCCTTCGCAGCCGCAGCATTGGCGTCCGCCCCACCAGCTCCAGAACACTCTCAACAACCCGCATCCAATCAACCTCACACACAAATTCGATCCGTCCCGCCACTTGAGGGACGCAAAAACACACTCTGCCTTTGTACATCAATCACAACAGAACTGGCTCCGCCCCAACCGGAGTCACGCATAAAGCTCAGGGCTTCTTTCCCTCATCCAGCAATCCAACATCCCCACCCTTCGCCGCACCCGCAACCACCCTCGGATAATACCCGCTCCGCGTCCGCACCGAAAGCCGCCCCATGCTCTTAGCCTTCGCCTCCACATGCACCTCGCGGTATCCGCCCAGCGTAGGCGACTTCGTCGAGTGATACGAGATCGTGTACTGCGTCCGGATATCCTGCGCCACCTCCGCCGCAATCTCGTCCACCTGGTTCACCGACTTCGGAAAATACGCCGCCCCGCCCGTCTGCTCCGCCAGCGTCTCCAGCACCCGCCGCGCATGACGCGACTCGCGCTTGTCCGTATCCTCGCCAAACAGCAGTCCAACACAGTAGATCACCGGCCCATCCAGGTCCTGAATCCTTCGGATCGTCTGCTCCAGCGTCGCGCTCGAAGCATTATCCTCGCCATCCGTAATAACCAGCAGCACCTGCTTCGGATGCTTCGCATTCTTTGCTAGGTAATCCGCCGAAGCCACCAGCGCATCGTAGATCGCCGTCCCGCCGCTCGACTTGATATACCCCAACCCCTCGCGCAACTTCTCGATGCTGTTCGTGAAATCCGTATCGATGAACGCCTCCCACGAGAAGTCCACCAGAAACTCTTCATCCTCAGAATTCGACAACTTCACAAAGTCCACCGAAGCCTTGTCCACCGCCACCCGCTTGTCATACATCGAACCCGAGCTGTCGATCAACAACCCCAGCGAAACCGGCAGGTCCTCATGCCGAAACGAATTGATCGTCTGCTGCACGCCGTCTTCATACACCGTGAACGCACTCTTATCCAGCGTCTGAATCGACTTGCCGCTGCCATCGAGAACCGTCGCGTTCAGCCGAACCTCGTAGGCATCCTCGCGCAGCGTATACTTCCCGCCCTCGCGGCCAATCGCCGCCTGTCCAACCCCCTGCGGAGCGCCCGTCTGGGCCTTCGCCGGCGCATCGGGATCGGGCGAAGCCACAGGATCGCGATCCACCGTCAGCGAAGGCTGTGCCTGTTTCACTGGAGGCTGCGGAGCCGCCGGTTGCTGAGCCCACCCGCTCAACGCGCCAGCGATCATCATCAACCACCCTGAAACGGCCACTCGCGGCCACAGACGTTTACTGCGAAGGTGCATAGTACCCCTGGCGATTGTGTACCGTCAGCGCAGGAAGTCCCGGCGGCGGCACCAGTCGTATCTTCAATTTACGCCAGTTCCCATCCTGCTTCACCTCGGACGGCCTGTACCCGATCACATACTCGTTCCGCAGCTCCGCGCTGATCCGCGACGCGATGTCTCCCAGGTCGTTCATATCCATCACCCGGAACATTCGCCCACCCGTCATATCGCAGATATCGTTCAACAGGATCGGCCCCAGCTGCTCTTCCGTCGTCGGAGCATACTGGTCGAAGATCCCGATCGAATAAATCTGCACATCGCTCTCCCGCACCACGCGCCGCAGCTCATTCTCCGTATACCGGCTCCGGTTGTCTCCCCCGTCCGAGATAATCAGCAGCGCCTTCCGCTCAAACTTCGCCTGCTTCAGCTTATCCACCCCCAGATAAATCGCGTCGATCAGCGCCGTCCGGTTCTCCGGCTTCAGCATCACCATCCGCGCTTCAACATCATCCACATCCGACGTGTAATCCACAATCACCGCCGGCCGGTCGTTGAACCCCACCACAAAAAACTCGTCCTGCGGATTCGAAGTCCTCAGAAACTCGCTCAACGCCTTCCGCGCCCGCAGGAACTTCGACGACATGCTCCCGCTCAAATCGAAGATAATCCCAATCGTCACCGGCGCATCTTCCGTCGAGAAGCTCTTGATCGTCTGTCCGATATTGTTGTCGTAGACCTCAAAATTCTCCTTCTCCAGGCCCGTCACCAGGCGGTTCATCGGATCGGTCACCGTCGCCGGCACCAGCACCAGGTTCACATCCACGCGAATCTTCGCATCCCGTCTCGACGTCGCCAGCTTCGCCGCATTATCCCCGCCTTCGATCACCGGCTTTGCATCCTCAGCAGTCTTCGGCGCCGGCGGAGGCGCCGGAGTATGCACATTGCTTAGCGGATTCTCCTGCGCAAAACACGCGCCGCTCCCTGCCAGCCCCAGAACCGCAACACTCGCCATCACGGCAAGCCCCAACACCGCTCGTCGCAACCCGTTACCTCGTTCCCCTGTACCTTCCTTGTTTTGCATATCGACCACCTATGCCATTCCGCGCCGTCAGCGTCCCTCTCTGCGTCGCACCACAAACCGAAGACCACGTCCACCAATCATCCACGATGCAGACCACGTAGCCTATAGCCATAAGATGCTTTGTTCAAGAAAATAATAGACCTCGCATCCGCACCGTTTGTCATACTTTTATCTCCGCCTGTTTCCCGATACATTGCAATACGTTACTTCTGCCCCGCCGGATCCCCCAATCCGGCCTTTGACCTGCCTTTCACCCCCAACCCCGTACAATCGCTACATACTAAGACGTCTGGAGAACCCAAAAGCATGGCTCGTCTCTATCCCTTTCGCGCCCTCCGCTACGATCCCGCCCGCGTCCATCTGGAGGCTGTCGTAACCCAGCCCTACGACAAGATCACCCCGGCCATGCAGCAGCGCTACTACGAGTCCAGCCCCTACAACCTCATCCGCATCATCCTCGGCAAGCACGAGCCCGGCGACGACGACCAGAACAACGTCTACACCCGCGCCGCTAACTACCTCCGCGACTGGCGCCGCGAGCACGTCCTCGCCGAAGAACACGAGCCCGCAGTCTACGGCTACTCCCAAACCTACGTCGTTCCAGGCACATCCGAGACCCGCGAGCGCCGCGGCTTCATCGCCCTCGGCCATCTCTACGACTACGCCGACAAGGTCGTCTACCGCCACGAGCAGACCTTCCCCAAGCACAAGTCCGACCGCATGGCCCTCTTCAAGGCTACCCGCGCCTACTGCGAGCAGATCTACATGCTCTACTCCGACCCCGCCTTCACCGCCGAAAAACTCATCTTCGAAGGCGCATTCCCCAACGGCTTCGACGACAACCCAGCCGACCTCGCCATCACCGACGAGTACGGCGTCGTCCACAAGCTCTGGAAGCTCACCGACCCCACCCTTATCAATCTCCTGCTCACCGCCATGGCCGACAAAAAACTCATCATCGCCGACGGCCATCACCGCTACGAGACCTCCGTCGCCTACGCCAAAGAGCGCAGCGCCCAGCTCAAACTCCCCCTCAACCAACCCCTCGACGAAGACGAACGCGTCAGCCCCGGTTCCCTGCCCGTCCCAGCCTTCCCCGAAGCCGCAATGATGATGACCTTCGTCAACATGGACGCACCCGGCATCACCATCCTTCCCACCCACCGCGTTGTCCAGGGCATCGAAAACTTCTCCTCACCCGACTTCATCACCAAAGCCAGCGCCTTCTACACCATCTCGGAACTCGAAGACGAAGCCGAAACCCCTGCTCTCATCGACGCCCTCACCAAATCTCCCGGCGACTCCTTCCTCGCCGTCACAGGCGATGGAAACTACCTCCTCACACCCAAACCCGAAGCCATCGCCCCGCTCCTCGCAAACCTGCCCGCAAAACAACGCCAGCTAGGCGTAGCCCAGCTCCACACCGTGGTCCTCGACCAACTCCTGGGCCTCACCGAAGACAAGATCCGCGCACTCGGCAACATCCAGTACCTCCGCGAAGCCGCCGAAGCAATCTCCCTCGTCGAATCCGGCGAAGCCAACATCGCCTTCCTCATCAAACCCATCACCCTCGACCAGCTCAAAGACGTCTCTCTCTCCGGCGAAGTCATGCCCCAAAAATCCACCGACTTCTACCCCAAACTCCTAAGCGGCCTGGCCATCTACGCCCTCGACTAACGCAGCAATCGCCATTTCTCAAATTTGACTATCTAAAATAAAAAGAGAGGCGTCATCTCGACCGAAGCAGCGTACAGTTTTATCGTGCGATGATGCGCTCAGGAAGGTCTAATGCCTAAGTCCGGTATCGAGCAGTCGGTCAAACTGTTGTGGTCTGTGGGTCTTGTTGTCTGGTGCCCAATGGTCCTGCTCCTTTGGCTTCGTTTATACGAGGCTCAAACCTTCGCGCAGGCATCGCTTGGCACCAGGCGGTTAGAGTTCGTCGCAGCGATCGGGATGTTTTGGTCACTCGCCGGATCTTTGTGGCTGGCGAGACTCAGAAAAGCGGGCAAATCCTGATTCATCGTGAGGCTCGCTCTTTGCGATAGCTGTTTTTTTCCTTCTAATACACACGATTAGAACACCAACACTGTTCCTGCCAATAAGGATTGACGGACATAGAATCGCCTCATCAACCTCCGTTTACAATCAAAACGCAACCCGACATTCCTTTGACCCTCCTCGCCAGAAATCTCGCCGTCTGCCTTTTTGTCGCGCTACTCACCGGCATAACAGTCGCACAGCAACCCCGCACCATCATCTTCCTCGATCCCGCCCACGGAGGCCCCGACCCCGGCGCTCATCTCCCCAACGATCTCCTCGAAAAAAACTTCACCCTCGCCTTCGCCACCCGCCTCCGGGCCCAGCTCTCCACCAGCGGATTCGCCGTCATCTCCACCCGCGACGCCGACCCCGCCGTCCCCTTCACCACCGACCAGCGTGCCGAGATCGCCAACCACGCCCACCCCGCCGCCTGCCTCATCCTCCACGCCACCGACTCAGGCAGCGGCGTCCACATCATCACCTCCGCTCTCACACCGACTCAAGACGATCCCCACGCCCCCATCCCCTGGAACACCGCGCAATCCGCCTCCATCCCCCAAAGCCTCACTCTGGCCAATGAGATCGGCCTGGCCCTCCAGCGCGCGAAGCTCCCCGTCATCCTCAGTCGAGCCTCCATCCGTCCCGTCGACAACCTCACCTGCCCTGCCCTCGCAATAGAGATCGCCCCACTAGGCGCCGGCGACGACCAGACCCCCATCACCGACGCCAACTACCAGCAAAACATCGCCAAAGCCATCGCCACCGCCCTCATCAACTGGCGCACCCGCCAACAACAGGCAGCAGCGGCCCCAGCAGCAGCAGCGGGAGGAGCCCAAAAGTGATCCCCCGCTATCAGCGCATTCTCTTCTGGAGCCTCATCGCCGGCATCCTCCTCATGACCGCATTCCTCCTTCGCGGCTGTGAACAGGCCCACCGGCGCCTCGCAGCGCCCAACGATTTCACCCCCATCGCCGCGCCCACCTCCACCAGCACGGAAGACGTCACCCTCTACATCGCCAACGACGCCGAGGCCTCCATCACCCCCGCCACCGAATCCATCTCCCTCCCCCAAACCCCCACCCTGCGCGCACGCGCCCTCGTCGAGCACCTCCTCGCCGCCTACGCCGACCCCGGCTCCGCTCACCCACTCCAGGGAGGCCCCGCCGTCGACGACGTCTTCATCCTGCCCGATCCCCAGCCAGCCGCAGGCGATCAACCTGGCCAGCTAGCCGTCGTCAATCTCCGCGGGGCCTTCGTCAACAACCACCCCTCCGGCATTCAGGTCGAAGCCCTCACCATCGACTCCATCATCGGCACTCTCCACGCCGCGCTCCCCGAGATCACCGCCATCCGTTTCCTCGTCGACGGCCAACCCCACGACACGCTCTCCGGCCACGCCGATCTTCTCCGCACCTATCCCGCCACCGACACCACCACCAAACCCATGCCACCCATCGAAACCAAATGACACCTACCGACCACCAACTAGCAACCAGCAACCAGCAACCAGCAACAACCATCGGCGTCTTCGACTCAGGCTTCGGCGGCCTCACCGTCCTGCGAGCTCTCCTTCCACTCATCCCCGAAGCCCACTACATCTACCTCGGTGACACCGCCCGTCTCCCCTACGGCTCCAAATCCCACGAGACCATCGCCCGCTACGCCGTCGAAAGCGCAAAGTTCCTCCACAACCAGGGAGCTGACCTCCTCGTCATCGCCTGCAACACCGCCACCGCCCTCGCCTTCGAAGACATTCAAGCAGCACTCCCCATCCCGGTCATAGGCGTAGTAGAACCAGGAGCCCGCGCCGCACTCATCGCCTCAGCTCCCCATCAACATCAAGATCAAGATCAGCATCAGGATCAAGATCAGCATCAAGACGAAGATAAAGATGAAGAAAAAGAAACAAGCAAAAATAAAAATGTTGTCATTCTGAGCGCAGCGAAGAACCCCCGCATTTTGCTCGAATCACCACCAATCTCAACCAAAAACCAAGTCCTCGTCCTCGCCACCGCCGCCACAGTCCAATCCCACGCCTACACCCGAGCCCTCAACGCCCTCGGAATCGAAGCCTACGAAAAAGCCTGCCCCCTCCTCGTCCCTCTGGTCGAAGAAGGCTGGACCAACCACCCCGTCACCGACGAAGTGCTCCGCATCTACCTCACCGAAGCCCTAACCGAAGCCCCCAACGCAAAAACCCTCCTCCTCGGCTGCACCCACTACCCGCTCCTCGAACCCGCAATCCGCCGCACCCTCACCGCCATCAACCACCCACTCACCATCGTCGACTCAGCCAAAGCCACAGCCGAAGCAGTAGCCGCCCATCTCGGCCAAAACACAGGGAACCTGCAACCCGCAACTGACAACCTGCAACCAGCAACCTTCTACGCCACCGACTCCATAGAAAAATTCCAACGTCTGGGCTCAGCCTTCCTCGGCCAGCCCGTAACCGGAGTCAACCTCGTCGACCTCGGCGGCTAACGTTTACCCGTCATTCCTGAGCGAAGATATTGTTTGTTTTTTTTCTTTCCCCATTTTCCGCCCAAAAATAGCACGTCAAGCCCCCAAACCAGCTAACCCCAACACCCACAAGCACATACGCTCGGCGTATTCTTAGCCCCGGCGCACTATACTGTTAATAGGGGGAAATTCCACTTGGCAACCAAAACCGTCACGCAACACTCAAAGCTAAGTCATTCCCTTAGAGTACTTTGCAAAGACCGTACACAAAAACATGGACTTTTAACCCGAACGACACCCCAAGTCCAGACCTAAACCTTTTTTTTCGAAGACTTTGCACACTTCACCCAGGGAGGGGACCCTCCCGGAACGGAGCCGGATCCGATGCCTTACCTGCTGAAGACCGAACCCAGCACCTACTCCTTCGAAGACCTTCAACGCGATGGTGAAACCACCTGGGACGGCATCTCCAACCCCCAGGCCCTCCTCAATCTCCGCAGCATGAAAAAGGGCGAAAAGCTCGTCATCTACCACTCCAACACAGGCAAAGACGCCGTCGGCACCGCCACGGTCGTCTCCGTCGACGCCTCCAACCCCAAAGACCCCAAGGTCAGAATCAAAGCCGGCAAGCCAATCAAAACGCCGCGCACACTCTCCGAGATGCGCGAATCCCCCCTCTTCCAGGACTCGATCCTCTTCCGGCAATTCCGCCTCTCCGTCGTCCCACTTACCGACGCCCAATACGACTGGCTCACCCGTACCTAGCTTGAGTCGCGACCCACAACTTGCCTTCAACATCGGTTGTCTAGTTCTTTTCTCGCATTTTTACGCATAGAATCCCGAAACAAGGCTGCCCCAATGCACCTCATTGCCTCGGTTGATATCGACACCCTTCTCGGCTGTCAGATAGTTCTGACGCTGATCTATGCGATCGTCTTCTGCTGCATGAAGAGCGCCTACCCCTACGTGCGCGGCGCCGGCTCCGTCGCCCTCGCATTCTTTGCGGCAACCGCTGCCAACATCCTTCTTCTGCTGTCAGGTTCCATTCCGGCCTTCGTCTCGATTGTCGTCTCCCACTGCCTCCTCCTCTCCGCCTTCGTCCTCTTCTACACAGGAGTCCTTCGCTTCTTCAGGAGTCCGAGCAAAATCGGCTATGCCTGGGCCCTTACCATCGTCTCGTCTGCGCTGACCGTCTACCTCGTCCTTACGCACGACCACACCCGGGCTCTCACCTACGTCATCGCCATCAGCTTCTTTCTCGTCCGCGGCGTCATCGCAGTCGAGATCTTCCGTCAGGCAGCGGACAGAATATTCCTGAAGATCTTCGCCTGGCTTATGGCGGGCTATGCCGTCTTCGCCCTGAACCGCATCATCTTCTCGCTGGTCTATGGCGTCCCGCCAAATCAGGCACAACGGGAATTCCTGCAGACTGTCTCCGTCCTGCTCAGTGTCTCCTTTGCCTTCCTCATCGGTCTTTCCTTCCTGCTCATGCTCTGCAGCGATCTCCTTACCCTCGTCAAAGACGAGTCGGAACGGGACCTCCTCTCCGGCGTCCTCAACCGCCGCGGCATCGAGCAGAAGCTCGACATCGAACTCAAGCGCGCCGCCCGCGGCGGATACGGCCTCTCCATCGCCCTCATCGACATCGATTACTTCAAAGCCATCAACGATTATGCAGGACACGCAGCCGGTGACACTGCCCTTCGCGACGTTGTCTCCGCCATCTCCGACCGTCTGCGCCCATACGACCTCCTCGGCCGCTTCGGCGGAGACGAATTTCTCCTCATCTTTCCCCGCACTTCCTGTCCTGAAGCCTTCGCTGTCTCATCCCAAATCGAGCAGTCGGTGCGCGAGCTTTCGATCCCGGGCGACGGGCGGCCGCTTACCATCAGCATCGGCCTCACCCAGGCCGCCTCAGGCGAAATCGCCGGCCCACTTCTCGCGCGCGCCGACAAGGCCCTCTACACCGCAAAAAACGCAGGCCGAAACTGCTGCCGCATCCTCCTTCACGAGACAGACACAACATCCGGCCTCGAACTCTTCCCTCCCTCAAGCCGCAGCGACCTCCTGCAGCAATAGCAGTTACCAAACACGACTGCTATCCTTGAGGTCGTAAACCGTATCTGAAAGGAACACGCTCCACCATGATCGATCTCAAAGGCAAAGTCGCCGTCGTCTTCGGCCTCGCCAACAAGCGCAGCATCGCCTGGGGTATCGCCCAGAAGCTCTCCGAAGCCGGCGCCACTCTCGCCATCTGCTACCAGAACGAGCGCCTCAAGCGAGACGCCGACGAACTCGCCTCCTCACTCCCCGCCGCCAAAACCCACCAGTGCGACGTCTCCTCGGACGCCGAGATCGACGCCCTCTTCGCCGTCCTCAAAGAGACCTACGGCACCCTCCACATCCTCGTCCACGCCGTAGCCTTCGCCCCCGCCGACGCCATCAAGAACGACTTCCTCCTCACCACCCGCGACGACTTCCGCATCGCCCACGACGTCAGCGTCTACTCGCTCATCGCCGTCAGCCGCGCCGCCGTCCCGCTCATGACCGAGGGCGGCAGCATACTCACCCTCACCTACTACGGCTCGACCAAAGTCTTCCCCAACTACAACGTCATGGGCGTAGCCAAAGCTGGCCTCGAAGCCACAGTCCGCTATCTCGCTGCATCATTAGGCTCGAAAAATATCCGAGTGAACGCCATCTCCGCCGGCCCAATCAAAACCCTCGCCGCCCGCGGCATCGGCGACTTCACCAAGATCCTCACCGCTGTCGAAGAACGCGCCCCCCTCCACCGCAACGTCGACCAGCTCGAAGTAGGCGGAGCCGCGCTCTTCCTCTCCAGCCCCCTCGCCAGCGGCATCACCGGCGAGATCACCTACGTCGACGCCGGCTACAACGTCACCGGGCTTTAAACATCAAAAATCCTACTGACAGAACGGTGTCAGTAGGACTCCGATAGGCTTCCTCGAATAGCAAGAAGTCTCCATCATCTCAGTCAGCGAAAGGTATCGTCATGACCATTGCAGAAATCCTCCTCCAGGACTACGACACCGAGATATCCAACACTCGCCGCACCCTCGAGCGGGTCCCCGAAGGCAAAAACGACTGGAAGTGTCACGACAAATCCATGCCTTTCGGAAAACTCGCCATGCACTGCGCCACCCTCCCCATGTTCGGCTACTACATCCTCGAAGACGACGGCATGGACATGGCCACCTCCAAACGCCCCCACATGCCGCTCGAGTTCACCACCCGCGACAACGCACTGAAGCAGCTCGACGAAACCTCCGCCAAATGCCGGGCTGCCCTTGCAGCCGCCAGCGACGAGCGTCTGTCCGCCCCCTGGAAGTTCAGCTACGGCGACCAACTTATCTCCAACAACCCACGCTCCCTCAGCTTCCGCCAGATGTGCTTCGACCATCTCATCCACCACACCGCACAACTCGGCGTCTACCTCCGCCTCAACGACATCCCCGTCCCCAGCCTCTACGGCCCCTCCGCCGATGAACAATGGTCCCCGAAATAGGACCTCTTCCCAAAATGTCGTCATTCCGACCGAAGCCACTCACGGTCTCATCGTGAGTGGCGCAGTGGAGGAACCCCGCATTTGTTTTTTGCTTTTTACGGCCGCTTGTAAACCACCCCATTCTTCATCACAAACGCAACCTTAGTCGTCGCCGAAATATCCTCCAGCGGATTCCCCGGCACCGCGATCACATCCGCAAAATACCCCGCCTTCAACTCCCCTATCTGCCCACCCCAACCCAGAAGCTTTGCTCCATTAATCATGTCCGCCTGCAGAGCCTCCGACGGCTTCATCCCATACTTCACCATCAACTCCAGTTCATGGGCCTGCGTCCCGTGCGGAAACGGCCCCACATCGCTCCCAATCGCCATCGGCACCCCGGCAGCCAACTGCTTCTTGAACTCCGCCGCATGATAAGCCTGCTCCGCCCGCCCACGCTCAGCCCGTTCCGGCGTAGCCGCATGATCCGCAAAGTACTCCGCAATCGCGAACGTAGGCACAGCGTAAATCCCCTTCTCCTTCATCCCCCGCATCGTGGCCTCGCTCAACTGATACGCATGATCCACCGAAGCCACACCCGCCGCCACAGCATACCCAGTCCCCGGCTCACCCGTAGCATGCACCGCCACCCCACGTCCTGAACCCACGCCACCCCCAAACCGCTCCGCCTCCTTCACCGCAGCAGCCAACTCCGCCTCGGTGTACTGATACGGCGTCCTAAAAACACCATCGCGAAAAGAATCACGACCCGTCTCATAGATCTTCGTAAAGTCCGCGCCACCCTTCCGCTGCTCCCGCATCACCTTCACAATCTCGTCGCTCGAATCCGCATAATCCGCATTCGACAACACCTTCTGCGCCGGGTTATATCCAATCGCATCCTCATGCCCACCCGTCAGATCGATCGCATTGCAACTCATCCGCATCCGCGGCCCCGGTATCGACCCATTGTTGATCGCATTCCGCACCGCAACATCCGCGCATCCCGTACCTTCAGTCCCCATGTCACGCTCAGCAGTAAACCCAGCCATCAGGTCTGCCTTCGCCGCCCCCGCAGCAATCAGCGTCCGCTCCGGCACGCTCTCCTGAATCGTCTGCAAATCCTCCGCCCCCACATGCAGAAACAGATGCACATGCGCATCGATCATCCCCGGCATCAGCGTCGTATCACCAAGATCGATCACCTCCGCCCCCGCAGGCCGATCCACCTGTGCCCCAGCCGCCACAATCCGCTGGCCCTCCACCAGAACCTCGCCCGGCGTCACAACCTTCCCACCCGCAACATCCAGCAAACGCGCCGCATGCAGCACAACAATGTTCCTGGGCTCACCAGCTCCCTGCGCCAGACAAGATACCGCGGCCATCCCCATTGCCAACCCACAAACAAAATTTTTCATAGTCCAAGCAGCATATCGCGAAACGGTGCCAAATGCTCCTCACAACATCTCATCCCCAAATTACATCCAAACTTCCGTAAGACGCCGGCAAGTTGGCGGCGCAATCGACAACCAGAATTTGGAGACCGCCATGAAAGCAACCTGGAAGCACCACGAAGACAACAAAGCCCTCGACGCCAAAGAACGCAACGCACTCCCCGCATCGGTCTACGCCTTCCCCGACAAGCGCAAAGAGCCTCTCAACAACGCCGCCCACGTTCGCAACGCCATCTCCCGCTTCGACCAGGTCAAAGACGTCACCGACCACGAACGCGACCAGGCCTTCGCCAACATCAAAGCCGCCGCCAAACACTACGGCGTAGCAATGACCGAGACCGACTGGCATCAGCTAGGCAAGAAGCCACACCCGGCGAACGCTGCGCGCAAAAACTAGCGGCTAACCAGCCTTCTCCGTCAGTTCCGCCCACCGCGAATAAAGCCGGTCCGCCTCATCCTGCGCCGCCTCCATCTCCGCCAGCGCCGCCGTCAACCGCGCCGCATCGATCGCCACCGCAGGGCCCTCCATCACGTGCCGAGCCTTCTGCAAACGATCCTCCGCCGCCTCCACCGCAGCCTCGATCCCCGCAAACTCCCGCGCCTCCAGATAAGAAAGCTTCTTCTTCCCACCAGGATTCTGCGCAGGCCCAGCCGAAGCCGAAGCAACCGCCTTCCCCGTCATCCCCGGAGTAATCGACTCCTCCACCTTCACCCCGCGCCATTGCTCCCACTGCGAGTAATCCGCAAACATCTCCGCTCCACCGCGCCCATCCAGTCCCAGCACCACCGTCGAAACGCGATCCAGCATGTAACGATCATGCGTCACCAGTACCAGCGCACCCGAAAACTCCAGCAGACTCTCCTCCAGAATCTCCAGTGTCGCAATATCCAGATCGTTCGTCGGCTCATCGAGCAGCAACAAATCCGCCGGCTCCAGCATCAACTTGGCAATCAACACCCGAGCCCGCTCCCCACCACTCAACCTCTCTACCGGCTGATTCAGCTGTTCACTTGTAAACAAAAACTTCGTAGCATAACTCGCCACATGCACCACGCGCCCCTGGTACACCACCGAGTCCGAATCAGGAGCCAGCGCCCGCCGCAGCGTCACACCCTCCTCCAGTTCGCGCATCTGGCTGAAGTAAACAATCTTCAACGCCGCCGCTCGTTTTATCGTTCCCGCCGAAGGCTCCAGTTCCCCAGTCAACAACCGCAGCAGTGTAGTCTTCCCACTCCCATTCGGCCCCACCAACCCAACGCGCATTCCAGAAGTGACAAGAAAATTCAACCCCTCCACAATCTTCCGCTCACCCAGCACAACCGAAACATCCTCCAACTCCACCAGCCGTTTCGTCTGCCGATCCGTCGCCGAAAAATCAATCCCCGCCGTAGCCGTCTGCACCCGCGCATTCACATCCCGCAACTGCCCAATCAACTCCTGCGCATTATCGATCCGAGCCTTCGCCTTCGTACTCCGCGCCTTGGGCCCTCTCCGCAGCCACTCCACCTCGATCTTCACGCGATTCTTCAGCGCATCCTGCAGCTTCGACTTCGCCTCCATATACGCTTCCTTGCCCTCAAGAAACTTCGAGTAGCTTCCCTTCACCCGCAGCAACCCATCCGCATACACGCGGTTCAACTCCACTATCTCCGTCGCGACATTCTCAAGAAAATAACGATCATGGCTAACAAGCACGCAAGCAAAACTACCCTCATTCAGCAGCTCCTCCAGCCACACAATCCCCGCTAAATCCAGATGGTTCGTCGGCTCATCCAGCAGCAGCACATCCGGATGCGTCACCACCGCCTCCGCAATCGCCAGCCGCTTCCTCCACCCACCACTCAGCGTCGCTGCCTCAGCATTCAAATCCGGAAACCCAGTCCGCCCGGAAGTCTCCCGCAGCCGCCCCTCATGCTCACCCTCAGCCACCTTGGCCCGCACCAGCGCAGCCTCCAACACCGCACGCACGGTAATCCCCGGCGCAAACACCGACTCCTGCGCCACATATCCCACGCGAGCCCGCTTACGCACCGCAACATCGCCGGCATCGGCATCCTCATCGCCAGCCAACACCTTCAGCAACGTAGATTTCCCCGCCCCATTCGGCCCAATCAGCCCAATGCGGTCCCCATCACTCACAGTAAAACTAATCTCACGAAACAAAGCAGAAGCGCCAAAGGCCTTCGTCAACCCTTGCGCATTTAAAATCGGCGGCATCTCTTCAGTTTACCGTTCGCAGCCTGCGCAACCTAATCCAGATCAAAGTCCCGCAACGGCCGATCCGTCAGCGGAGTCTCCTTGGCCTTCTTCACCGCCTCGGCAAACTTCTTCGCCAATACATCATCCTTGTTCTTCTGCGCATCCACACTCTGCGCAAAGATCGAATCCCTCCGCGCATCCGCCTCACGCAGCGCCTTCGCCGCCTCGCCAAAGTCCTCGAACATCTTCTTCTTCGGAGCAGACTTATGCGAAATAATCGCCCGCGTCACCGGATCCACCTTCAACATCGCCCCACAATCCGGACACATCACCTCAAACGGCTGATCGCTCAAACCCATAGCACACCTCGTCAGCCATTCTAAAACCACCGCCACACCCAAAGCTCACAACTCAAAACTCATAGCCGGACAACCACATGCCCCGGACACTGGTTTCCCGCCACCCCCACCAGCCGCTCCACCAGCCCATCCCCATACTTAGCCATAAACCATACCCCAGCCACGACCCGCTCCTGAGGGTGCCCATCCGGAAACACATTCAGCGTAATCGCCTCCGCATGCTTCCGCAGACTGGCCTCCTTCTGCAACTCAAACGTAGCCGCCATCCTCCGCAGCCGGTTCATCTGATACCGCATCTTCGACGCCGACACCTCAGCCGCGCCCCCAAGCGAAGCATCCATGCCCGCAAGATACTCCGTCAACGCCGAAAGCTCCGCATCCATGGCATTCCCCACTGCCGCCAGCTTTCGCTTCCCTTCAATCGGCATCGCCCTCGCCCCAAGCCGCTGCGCCAAAGCCTCCGCCGTCGTCATCGCATCCGGCAACTGCACCTCATCCTTATCCATCACGGCAGCAATCGAAGGTTCCAGCAGCGTAGCGCTCAACCGCGGCAGCACTGGAGTAATCCGCCCAAGAATCGCCTCATACAAAACCGCGCTCTGCGCAAAGTAAGCAATCTCCGCCGGCCCGCCCACATAAGCAGCCGTAGGCAGCACCGTATCCTGAAACACCGGCCGCAGCAGCGCATTCGGACTCAACCGCTCCGGCGCCGCCTCCAGGATCGCAAGCAACTCCGCAGTCGAATAACCACGCCCACCCGCCTTCCACTGCGCCACGCCCTCAGCTGAGGTCACACGCCGCAAAGCTACCCGCTCCCCGGTTGTCTCCTCGAGCAGAAACAACATCGACCCGCCCTCAGCCACCAGCACCTGAGCATGGTATCCAGCCTTTACCAACTCATCGCCGCGAGCAATCAACGCCTTCTGCAACTCCTCCGCATGTTCCATCGCATACCGCAACGTGCTCGCACCCAGAGCATGAAACCCACGCGAAGCCGCATCCATCACAATCAAACCCTGCTCCGCAAAAATCCGCGCCATTAGCCGCCCAAACGCCAGCGCAAGCGTCGGCTTCTCCCCATTCTTTGGCGCATAACACTCCCGCAGCCACTCACTCACGGGAGCAAACTCCAGCAACTCACTAGCCCGCTCCAGCACAGCCTCCAACTCAGCCCCAGTTTCAAACCCAGCCCCAGGCACCACGCCGCCCACCGGCACCGCATGCGCCACCTTCAACCCAAGCCGCAGCGTCTCCACCGAGCTCTTCGTCAGAAACGAAACCTGGTCCACCTCTTCCAGATCGTGATCCTCCGTAGCCAGCCAGAACACCGGAACATGCTCGACCCCGGTAACCTTCGTAGCCTCGTTAGCTCGAGCCACTACCGTCGCCGCCTTCAGAATCGTAAACAGTGGTCCCCCAAACAACGCCACCTGCTGCCCGGTCACCACCACGCGAGCCCCTACCCTCAGCCTCGCAATATTCGCCTTCGCAGCATCGCTCGCGCCAAACTCCGTCGCTTGCTCTTCCAGCAGATCAGCCAACACTCCAGAATCTTTCCCAGCCGACGCCTTCCCCATCCACTTCCCCGCAAACGGCTCCGCGCCAAACCACCTCCGCACGCCCGCATCGCCGACGCTCTCGGCCATCGCAAGATAATCAAGATAAATCTGCGACATATGCGGCAGCACCGTGATGGGATAACACTCAGAACTCATTCCAGACCAATCCTCTATCTCATTCGCAGTAGCAACACGCCATCAGCGACACAAATTTTCCAGGCTTCTCGTTGGATGCCCATCATCTAAGTCTAGATGCAGGATGATACCTTAGCCCTATGTCTCCCCAAATAAAGACACCTTCCGCCCTCGACAAGAAAAAGCCGCTGGCCAAACCCCGCCTCATCTCCTCCAAACTCGCCTATAAAGGCAAAGTCTTCTCCGTTGTCGCCGAAAAAGTTGAGGAACCAGGCGGCTACATCAACTCCGTTGACGTCATTCGTCACAACGGCTCAGTCGTCATCCTCGCTGTCGACGAGTCCAAAAATCCCAGCGACCCCGAGATCGTCTTCGAGCGTCAGTATCGCCACGCCGCAGGCCGCATCCTCATCGAGCTTCCCGCTGGCCGCATCGACGCCCACGAAGCTCCCCTCGCTGCCGCCAAACGCGAGCTAATCGAAGAGACAGGCTATCGCGCCAAACGTTGGACCCTCCTCACAAAATACTTCGCCAGCCCCGGCTTCCTCGGCGAGTTCATGCAGGTCTACCTCGCCCGCGACATCCGCGAAGGCGCCTCCGCACCCGAGCCCGACGAGCACATCGAGGTCTTCCGCCTCACTCTATCCGAAGCCCTCGCCCTCATCTCCGCGGGAAAAATCCACGACGGCAAAACCCTCATCGGCCTCCTGCTCTACGACGCCGCCCGCCGCGCAGGCCGCCTCTAACATTCGTCATTCACCATTCTCGAGCCACTTCGCACCCACTTGAAAAAAGACATTGCCTTCCCCAAATCCGCAACACTATTCGCACGTAAATAACCAAAAAATCAGTCCTCTCACGAAAAAAAGACACACACCACAATCTCCAGAAAACTCCCTCCACTCCTTTTGCGTCACATCTGTTGAGGACGTTTACCGTTGAAGGGCTTTCACTTCCCGGTAGTCGCCATCAAGACAAGAAAATAAGGGAGTTGCTCCATTGGCACAATACAAAGGCACGGTAAAGTGGTTTAACAACGCAAAGGGTTACGGCTTCCTCGGCCGGGACGGCGGGGCGGACGTCTTCGTTCACTACAGTTCCATCCAGCGCGAGGGCTACAAAAGCCTTAAAGAGGGTGACGAAGTTGAGTTCGACATCATCCAGGGAACCAAGGGTCCCCAGGCCGATCAGGTCTCCCGTCTTAAAGAAGTCAATCACGAATCGAATCAACCACATTCCTAAGCATCGTTGCGCTCCGCGGCTCTCCCACCGCGCCCTCCCTGTCTGTCCGCCTTGAGCCCAAATCCCGCCTGTAGCATACTGACTCAGTGACCGCATCCATCCGCGGACTCTGAACGCACTCTCATGGACAATATCTCGATCGCCCGCCTTCTCGACGAAACCGCCTCCCTCCTCGAGATCGACGCCGCCGACCCCTTCCGCGTCCGCTCCTACCGCCGGGCCGCCGAAGCCGTCGAGCAGCAAACCACCCAGCTCGCCACCCTCGCCGAAGACCCCAAAGCCCTCCTCGCCATCGCCGGCATCGGCAAAGGCATGGCCGCCAACATCCAGGCCCTCCTCACCACCGGAACCATGCCTCTCCGCGAAGAGCTCCTGCAAAAATACAAACCCTCCATGCTCGACCTCCTTCGCCTCCCTGGCATGGGCCCAAAAACCGTCGCTCTCGTCTGGTCCTCCTGCCAGGTCTGCGACATCGACTCACTCGAAGCCGCAGCCAAAGCCGGCCAGCTCACCAAGCTCCCGCGCATGGGCGAGAAATTCGTCACCAAGCTCCTCAAAGGCATCGAAGACCACCGCAAAAACTCCAGTCGCTTCCGCATCGACAAGGCCCAGCAACACGCCGACACCATCAGCAACCTCATCCGCGAATTCCCCGGCATCGACGAGATCACCCCCGCCGGCTCCCTCCGCCGAGGCCGCGAGACCGTCGGCGACCTCGACCTCCTCGTCACCGGCCCCGCCTGCGAACCCGACGTCGTCGCAGCCGCAGTCGAACACGTCGCCGCTCTCCCGCTCATCGACAAACTCATCGCCAAGGGCCAGAACAAAGTCAGCTTCACCCTCCGCAACAACCTCCAGGTCGACGTCCGCCTCCTCCCTCGCAGCGGCTACGGAGCAGCCCTCCAATACTTCACCGGCAGCAAGATGCACAACGTCGCCCTCCGCCAGCGAGCCATCAAGCGCGGCCTCACCCTCAACGAGTACGCGCTCCTCCGCGTCGAAGACAGCACCATCGTCGCCGCCGCCACCGAAGCCGAGATCTACAACGCCCTCGACCTCGACTACATCCCGCCCGAACTCAGAGAAAACTCCGGCGAACTCGAAGCAGCCGCCGCCCACACGCTCCCGCATCTCATCACCCTCGCCGACATCCGCGGCGACCTCCACATGCACACCAACGCCACCGACGGCCGCGACACCATCCGTCAGATGGCCGAAGCCGCCCTCGCCCGCGGCCTCAAATACATCGCCATCACCGACCACAGCAAGAACCTCGCCATGACCAATGGCCTCGACGACGCCCGAGCCCTCGCCCACATCCAAGCCATCCGCAAAGTCGACACCGAAATGGAGGGCAAAATCCGCGTCCTCCCCGGTATCGAAGTCGACATCCTCGCCGACGGCGCCCTCGACCTCGAAGACTCAACCCTCGCCCAGATGGACATCGTCGTCGCCAGCGTCCACTCCCTCTTCAACCAGCCCGTCGAAGAGATGACCAACCGCATCCTCCGCGCCATCGAAAACCCACACGTCCGCATCCTCGGCCACCCCACCGGCCGCAAAGTCCTCGGCCGCGAAGGCTACCAGATCTACATCGACACGATCCTCAAGCGCGCCGCCGAACTAGGCGTAGCCGTCGAACACAACGCCAGCCCCGCCCGCGCCGACCTCAACGACCTCAACCTCCGCATCGCCAAACAATACGGCTGCAAGATCGTGGTCGACACCGACGCCCACGCCACCGAAGAGCTCGACCAGATGCGTTACGGCATCACCCAGCTCCGCCGAGCCTGGCTCACCCCCGCCGACATCCTCAACACCGAACCCACCGCCGAATCCTTCCTGAAAAACCTCCGCCCCAAGCCCTGACGACCGGACGACCGGACGATCAAGCATCAAGGCAACTGCGGAGGCCCCAGCAGCGGAGTCTTCACCGGCGTAGCCAACCCCACAAACACCGTCACCGTATTCGCCCCATTCGAATTACTCACCCACAAATTCCCGCTCGCATCGATCGCCAAAGCAAACGGAGACCCAAGCTGCGCATCCGTCCCCAGCCCCGTCGCAGGCGAGAGCGGCGTCCCCGCTGGCACTGTCAGGTTAGAGCCCGCAAACTCGCTGATCGAGCCCGAATGAAAATTGCTCACCCACACACGCCCCGCACCATCGATCGCGACAGCCTCCGGGTGATCCACTCCGCCGCCCGCCTGCCCATCCAGCAACACAGCCCCAGCGCTTGAAACCTCGCTAATACTGCTCCCAAAATAATTCGCCACCCACACATTCCCACCCTGGTCCACCGCCAGCCCACTCGCGCCATTGCAGCAACTCACCTGCGACACACTCGACCCATCCGCCGAAACCTTCGTAATCGTATTCGAGCTCTGGTTCGCCACCCAGGCGTTATGGCTCGCATCCACCGCCACCGCAACCGGCAGAAAAATCTGTCCCGCCCCCCACGCCGTACTTCCATTCACCGCCGACCCACTCCCCGAGAGCAACGTCACCAGCGAATCGCCATTATCCACCACCCACACATTGCCTGTCGTATCCGCCGCCATCCCCTGCGGAAAATAAACCCCACCTGCGGTATACCCATTCGCGCCCGAAAGCACCTGCCCCGAGCTGCTGAACTTCACCACATTCCCATCGCCACTATTGATCCCCGAGCTGCTCTGCTCATTCGCCACCCAGATATTGTTGCTCCCATCCACCGTCAGCCCGAAGCTCTCTTCCAACACGGTCGTAGCCGAAGCAATCTGCTGCACCGAGCCACTAGCACCCAAAGGAGGCAGCTCAGTCAGCGCGCTGAAGTAGCTGGCCACCCACGCATTCCCGCTCCCGTCGAACGCCATCGCCGTCGGCACATTCATTCCACCCCCGCTCCACGTCGCCGCCAGCGTCCAGTCAGGCACAGCACCTGTAACTACGGGCGTAAATGGAGGATTCGGCCCCACCGACACCACTCCCGATTGATTCACTGGATTGCGCAAAATATCGAAAATAGCTTCCAGCGTATTCGGAGCGGCCTGTACGCCAGTGGGCGTAATCGCAGTCAAACAGTTAGCCGCTCCAGTACTCCCAGCGCAGCTATTCAAAATATCTGCCAGCGTATTGATCTTCGCTGAAGGAACACTCAACCCAACAGGCAGCGATGCGCCCGGCGAAGCCCCGGTCGTCATATTCGCCAACTGGTTCGCAGTCCCAAACGCATTCGCCAGCCCCACGGCATTCGTATTGCTCGTCCCCACATTCCCGCCGCTCGAATAGAACGCCGACAGCGCAGCCGCCGACGCCACTGTCGTCACCTCATTCACCACCACCGAAGTGCTCGATGAGATACTCCCGCAACTTCCCAGCGCGGCCATGAACGCAAGCGCAGAATTATTTACCGAGCCACTCAGCCCGGGATTCCCACCCTGCGCAATCAGATAAACCTGCGCCGAAGAACTCGCGCACGAGTAACCCGCAGGAACAGTAAAGCTACCCGCAACGTTCGTCGTCACAGTGCTGGTCAGCAGCGCCGTCCCCGCCGATCCATATCCACTATTGCCCGCCGCATAAAGCTGTACCGCCGCGCCGCTCACTGGCTGCAACCCCGCAATCACCTTACCGCCGAAGCTCACCCCCGCACCGCTCCCACCAGTACCACCACCGCCGCCCCCGGTACTCACCGGCGCAGTACTGCTGCCGCAACCCAGGGCAAGCAAAGCAAGCGCTAAAGAAACAGAAGAAAGAACACCCGAAGAAAAAGAAATACGATTCACAGGAAAAGTCTGGAACGTCGCGCCAATTCCACGCGAGGGATAAGAGGAAACGGGACTCCGCACAATCGCAGAGTCCCGTTTCGGTTCAAAGCAAGGATTAGGGCTTCTGACCAACCTTGCCATTCTTCAACGACAACGCAATCGGAGTGACCGTCGGCGCTCCCGAACCTACAATCTCAAAGATCGAGTTCGCATCCGCGTTGGTGGAGTTATTCGCCACCCACACATTGCCGGAAAGATCAAGCGTAACCTGATTTCCGTCGGCCAATCCGGAGTGAGCAAACCCAGTCCCCGGAGACAGGATCGTTCCGGTGCTGCTGAACTCCGACACCGCCCCCGTCCCTCGATTTCCAACCCAGACATTCCCGGCGCCATCCACTGCCGGAAAACGTGGAGCATTCAGCGAAGCAGTCGATCCAAAGTTGGTACCGCTGTTGACCGTAGCTCCCGTCAGCGACAGGAAGGTCATATCGTTACCGGTCGCATTCGCGATCCACAGCCCATTCGAAGCTGCGACCGGGGCCCACGGCTCCAGCAACGGACCCGCAGTGATCGTGGTGAACGTGTTCGAGCCCGCAGCCGGGGTGATGGTACAAGCAGCAGCAAACGGAACAGCGCCGCAGGAACTGACATTGATGTTGGAGAGCTGCACTATCGTAGTCGCAGCTGTACTTACACTGCCGCTCGTCGCCCAGACGTTACCTGACGTATCGATGGCCATATACTCGGGCTGCACCGCGCCCTCGTCGCTCGGATAAGCAACCTCGTAGGCTGCCGACAGGTTGCCGCTGAGGAACTCAAAAAATGTGCTGGTGGTGCTGGTACTCTCCTCGCCGACAAACACATTATTGTTCCCATCGATGGCAAGACCGTAAGAAGCCTTCCCGAGATTCAAGCTGTTGATGGTGCCGCTCGTCGTGTATTCGAACACGGTTCCCGAAGCGGAACTCGACGTAACCCAGACGTTGCCGGTCGTATCGATGGCAATGTTGCGAGGATTCAGAGAGGCTAAGGTCTCCGTCGCGGTTCCGGTCAACGTATTGACCATCGGCGTGCCATTCGGACTCAACTCCGTCAGACTGTTCGACGCGCTGTTGGGATTGTTCGCCACCCAGATATTGCCCGAGGCATCGGCGGCGATATTCTGAGGTTCGCTCAGAAGCGGCGAGGAAGAGGACGCTGTGTATTGAATACCCACTGTCCAGTCCGTCGGCTGCGTGGATACGCCGGCAAAGGGAGCCGTCGGCGTCTGCAGTCCGTACAACGCCGTAAGATTCGTCGAGGATCCGGCAGAATTATTGCTCGCAGGGTTCAGACTCATATAAACCGCAGCCTGAAGCGTGTCCGTGGGTGCTGTTCCGTTCATGGGTGTGACATCCGGAAACAGCGTTGTCTGGCACGGCGAACTCCCGCCGCCATCCGAGTTCACACACGCAGCCAGAATATTCGCGATCGTATTCAGCTTGGCAGACTCCGGAGTTGTCGTAACGGTCAAGCCAGTTCCGGTTCCAGTACCGTTCAACGTAGCCGAAGTTACGGCCGCACCCGTCGAAATGCTCACCAGGCTATTCACTGTCGCAAACGCATTCGCGAGCCCGACGCTATTTGTGCTCGAGGTCCCAAAGCTGTCCGCACTCGAGCTGCCAAATGTCGGAGTGAAGAACTGTCCCAGCGCAACCGCAGCCGCCGCTGTCGTCACCTCGTTGACATTGATGAACGAATCGGTTGCCACGCTCGAACATTGGCCTAGCGGAGCCACCAGCATAATCGCGCTGTTGTTAGCCCCCCCAAGCCCAGGGTTCCCGCCCGATGCTGTGAGGTACACCAGCGAACTCGCCGAAGGGCAAGTGTAGTTCGAGATAGTGAAGCTTCCATCCGTGGCCGTGGTCACCGGGGTCATCAGCAGGTTGTTGCCACCCGAGGAGCCATAACCGGACGATCCCGCGACCCACAACCCAATCGTGCTGCCGCTGATCGGAAACTGGCCGCCTTTCACCATTCCCTGAATCGCAGCGCCGGTCATCGACGCAGTTTCCATGTTGGTGGTGCCCATCGTGGCGCAACCGGAGGTAAATCCCACTGCCGCGGTAACCGCAACCGCTAGGACAGTACGAGCACTGCCCTTCCATGCAACTAGGGTGGTATTGAAAACTCTAACTTTTTCGGCAAACATAGAAAGTGACTCTCCTGGGGGGTTTCTCTATTCGCAGTGGCCCCACCTGAATTTCGGCGTGCGTGGTAAGACCTCTGTTTAGCGTGGCTATTCTAAGGGTACGATCTTGCATTTGGGAAGCACTTTTTGCAAATTCCCGAAAATCACGGTTTTTTATTGATTCTTTAATCATTAAAAGTGTCAGAGGCCTGCGCCGCTTCCAGAGCAAAGTCCAAAGGCAGCCCAATCCCCTCCGCACTGGTACGACCGAAATGACTTTTCTTATTGACAAATCAGAATGCGTGCCAGTACCTTCCCAGATGGAGACCCCTCAATGAAGAAATCCTCGTTCCTCTTCCTCGCCTTCGCTCTAGCACTCTTCGTCGCCCACCCGCTCCACGCGCAGGGTACGAGTGGTTGCGCAGACTCTCCTGAAAACCCAACCGCTATCCTCGCCGTAGTCGGCTCCGCAGGCGCATTCTTTGCCTCGGCGCGTGCCCGCGTCAAAGCTCGCCGCAACTCCAAAGAATCGGCAAAATAACCCCACCGCCACCCAAAAAGATCCAGCACCAAACGCACAAAAACCCTGGCTCAGTCCAGGGTTTTCGCTTCCTGATCGAAATTCAAACCAACTCCCGGCCAAAACCCGCCGGATTACTTCCCCTTCTTCATCCGTTTCACCACGCCCGCCAGCGAGTGTTCATTCATCGCATTCACCGCATCCCCCCGCACCTTCTTCATCCACCCGCTCACTGCCTTATCGTCCACGCTCAGCCAATCCCCCGCCGTAGCCTCGAACACATCCCCCAGTCCAATCTGCTTCGCCGGAACCTTCAGCTTCGCGCCCCCATGCGGCCCCTTCCGCTGCACAATCAGCCCAGCTTTATGCAGCAGCAGAAACGTCCGCCGCACCATCACCGCGCTCTCCTTCAGCGTCTCCGCAATCGCCGACGACGTATGCATTGCATCCGGCTCACTCGCCAGCACCGCCAACACCCGCACGCTCAACTGAAACCGTCCGCTCTGTGCCATGCAAAAAAGCTACCACACCCATCCCATCGCCGCCGCCTGTTTTTATCCGCACACTCAGTGCAATCCACACTACCGAAAATCCACACCCACTGCCAACGCCTGCACACCATGTAAAATCTTTTAGTGAATATCCTCTTTGTCGGCGACGTCTTTGGCTCCGCCGGCCGCCACATCGTCCGCGAACACCTCCCTCACGTCCTTGAAACCAACGCCGTTGACCTCCTCGTCGTCAACGGAGAAAACGCCGCCGGCGGCTTCGGCCTCACCCCCTCCATCGCAGACGAGCTATTCGACCTCGGCGCTCACGTCATCACCACCGGCAATCACATCTGGGACAAAAAAGAGATCTTCGAATACATGACCGTCCCCGCCGACTCCCACACCCGCGGCCGCCGCATCCTCCGACCCGCAAACTACGCCGTCGGCACCCCCGGCTTCGGCATCTATCAGGGCGAACTCTCCACCGGCCAGACCTACGCCGTCATCAATCTCCAGGGCCGCGTCTTCATGTCCTCCTGCGACGATCCCTTCCGCAAAGCCGACGAACTCCTCGCCCAGATCCAGCGTGAGTCCGGAGCCAAAGTCATCCTCCTCGACCTCCACGGCGAAGCCACTTCAGAAAAAGTAGCCCTCGGCTGGTATCTCGACGGCCGCCTCACCGCTGTCCTCGGCACCCACACCCACATCCCCACCGCCGACGAGCGCGTCCTCCCCAACGGCACCGCCTATCAAACCGACGTAGGCATGTCCGGCCCTTACGACTCCGTTATCGGAGTAGAAAAAGAATTAGTGCTCGCGCGTTTCCTAACAGGAATGCCCGGCAAATTCGAACCCGCAAAAGGTAACCCAAAAATGTGTGCCGCACTCATCTCCTGTGACGGTGCTACCGGTCGCGCTCATCACATCCAACGCATCATGCTCGGCGAATAAAATTCTTCCATTCCGGCAAACCTTTTTTGACCTGTCATTCTGACCCTGAGCGCAGTCGAAGGCGAAGAACCCCCGCATTTCGCCTTTGCTTTTGCTTGTTTTTCGTCCTTACAACTCAGGATTCCTCTAACCAAAAAGCGCCACAAACCCTGAACTTAGAACCAATGCACTTCCAATCACGCCCATCCGAAGCCAGAACTCCCTCGTCTTCTCCATAGCAAAATCATCCTCCCCCACCAGTAACCACACACTCCCCCAAACGGGTCATACCGGAACAGGATTTGGTAAAAGTGAGGCACCCATAAATACCAAACCAGACAAGCGCCAACGGCGCGATCCGGAGGTTTGGTGTACGAACCGAGATACGCACCAGCGTTCTGATGGCAGCCTGGCAAGCGCCAACGGCGCGATCTACGCTAGCCTGGGGCAAAGCCCCAGGTAAACCCGCCGAAAATCCCCGCAGGCTGAAGGCCCGCGCTAAACCTTCCCCCGCCTCCTCACCTTCTCTGCGCTAAACTTGGCCCAACCATGCGCCGACTCACCCGCCGCACCTTCCTGCAAACCGCCACGGCCGCAACCCTCGCCACACAACTCAAACCCACCTCCGCACAATCCCCGCAGCAGCCCTACCCCGAAAACGGCACCCTGATCCCCGACGACGACTGGCGTCTCTGGATCGACGAAAAAGCCGAGTGGAAGAACGACCCTCTCTTCCTCCCCGAAGACATCTCCTGGCAAAACGAAGTTCTCTGCGGCAAAGGCACCCCACTCCCCGTCAACCAACCCTCCAGCCCTGATCTCCTCGATCACCTCAACGGCATCAACGTCACCCTCCCCACCACGGTCGAACAGCACTACTGGGGCAAATTCAGCAGCCGCCCCTACACCCCAGACGAGTACCGTTACGCCGCCGACGACCCCATCCCCCAAAACGGTGCCTACCTCGGCGTCTCGTGGTGGGGCAAACAAATCCACATCCCTTCCGAATGGAAGGGCAAACGCATCTTCCTCCACATCCGCGGAGCCCGCCTCCGCGCCGAAGTCTTCCTCAACAAAAAACTCGTCGGCTACTCCATCATGGAAGAGCTCCCCTTCGAGTGCGACCTCACCCACGCAGCAGACCCCGGCGGCTTCAACCTAATGGCCATCCGCCTCACCAACCCCTTCGGCCGCTACGACTGGGTCGACGGCCTCAACGCCCAGTGGGGAGCCGTCAAACTCTACCGCTCCCACGGCTTCGCAGGGCTTGACCGCGGCATGACAATAAGCGCGCATAACGACGTCCGAATCAAAGACGCATGGATTCTCAACACACCAGACCCAAGAACAGTCAATGTGACCATCGAGCTTGATAGAGGTTCGCAGCCTAACTGGCAGGGGCATATCCGATGCGAAGTCTTCGATGCAGAAACAGGAAAATCTCTTGGGACAAAAGAAATTGATGGCGAGGCCAACAACAAATCAACATCCACTGTTCATGACGAAGTAAATTCTCAGACTCATGCTGTCAGCTCAGTCACAACGATTGCTCCAGCCGCAAGCTCGCCATATGGCGGATTCTCCACCACCATTAACTGCCCAACAGCAACACTCTGGAATCTGGACAATCCAAAGCTGTATCACCTCCGCATCGAGATCAACTCTCAAGGCAAAACCGACACACGCACCATAGCCTTCGGCTTCCGCTCCTTCGTCCCCACCGGCATCGGCACTAACGCCGTCTTCCGGCTCAACGGAAAGCGCATCAAACTCTACTCCTCCATCTCCTGGGGCTTCTGGGGACTCAACGGCCTCTTCCCCACTCCCGAGCTAGCCGAAAAAGAAGTCACCCAAGCCAAAAAATTAAATCTCAACTGCATCAACTTCCACCGCAACCTCGCCAAAGAAGAAGTTCTCCGCGCCCACGACCGCCTCGGCCTTCTCCGCTACATGGAACCCGGCGCAGGCAAGATGGCCATCGGCAAACTCCCCGCCAACACCGCTGCCAGCGCTAACTCCATCGTCATGGAAAAACCCACCGACGCCGCCGACAAATTCGCCCAGCGCTTCATGTTCGTCAAATGCGTCGAGATGGTCAAAGCCTACCGCTCGCACCCCAGCGTCATCATCTACTGTCTGCAAAACGAAATCGGCGCCGATCTAAAAAACCCCGACACCATCGCCATCCTCACCGCCATGCGCGCCGAAGACCCCTCCCGCTGCATCGTCCTCAACGACGGCTTCGTCGCGCCACCCCGCAAAGCCGCGCAGGCATGGTTCGAGCCATGGAACGACAAGATCCATCGCAGCGACGAGAAAGAGTGGGGCGACTGGTGGAATCAACATCAGGGCGCAGGCGACCAATGGTACGACGAGTTCTACAAGTCGCCAACCGACTTCACCTACAAAGCCCCCTTCAAAAACGTCCTCACCGAATTCGGAGAAATGGAAGGCTGCGCCACGCCTGACAACCACGCCCTCATGGTCCACCAGATCACCCAGACCTACCTCGAGTACAGCGGCAAAAGCTACGACCTCACCGACCACAAAGAGATCCTCGCCGCCTACGACAAATTCCTCGACCAATGGAATTTCCGCACCGCCTTCCCCACCGCTGAGCAGCTCTTCAACGCCCTCGGCAAAAAGTGCTACGACACTTGGCAGAACTATCTCGAAAACGCCCGCATCTCCGACGAGCTCGACTTCGCCGTCATCTCCGGCTGGGAGTCCACCGCCATCGAAAACCACTCCGGCATCGTCGACAACCTACGCAACTTCAAATCCGACCCCACCCCCATCAGCGCCACGCTCACGCCCATCCGCCCCGTGGCCAAACAACGCAGCGCCTGCACCGCACGCGGCGAATCCGCCACCTTCGACCTCTACCTCCTCAACGACACATCCGAACCAGCCGCAGGCACTCTCACTTTCACCGCCGTCACGCCCTCAAACAAACTCATCAAACTCGCCGAATTCCCCGCCCCACAACAGATCACCGACCAGTTCAGCTACCTGCTCAAAGAATCCTTCCAAACCCCACGACTCGGTGAAGAAGGCCTCTACCGCTTCAAATTCGCTCTCTCCTCTGCCCCGCTCTCCACGCAGACGAAAGAGATTTGGGTAACAGCACCATCTGTGATGCCCATCGGCGGTATTCGCAGAAGGATCGGGGTCTCCGGTATCACCCCACAACTACGTAAACAGCTTGAGGATCTAACAAAATTTACCCAATTCGAAGTCGCTGACTTCAAACACAATGAAGAATTTGCAGTCATCGTCACCTCTGGCCTCACCGCCACCGCCTCTGCTTCGCAAAACTCCGGAGACACCACCGGCCTTGAAAACCAACCTGGCCACGAAGTAGGAGCCGTACAGACCACCACTCAACTCGGCCACATCGATCCATACATTCTCGATGTCGTCCGCATGGGCATGCCTCTACTAGCTATCCCGCAAGCCGACGCCCTCTCAGAAGGAGTCGCCAAACAACTAGCCGCAGCCGGAGCCTTCACCTGCAACGGCACTGTAGGCGACTACCGCGCCCCCTGGATGGGCAACTGGTACTTCGTACGCGATCACCCCATCTACGCCGGTCTACCCGTCAACCAGGCCATGGGCATCCATTACCAGGCCAAAGGACGCCAGGCCAACGGCCTCTTAGTCGAAGGCCCAAACGTAGAAATCATCGCCGCCTACTCCCGCGACCACGACCGCAACATCGGCGCCGGCACCTTTACGACCACATTAGGAACCACAAAATGCATCTATCACCGCGTTCCTGACCTACACCCGGTCCTACAGCAACGCTTCCTGGCCAACGCCCTCGCGTGGCTCACAACCTAAGCATCTGATTCAGATTTATTCAAGGAAGAGAGAGTAATCGTCATTTCGACCGAAGCCGCTCACACTCTTGTGAGCAGCGAAGCGGAGAAACCCCGCATTTGCCGTTGTTCTTGCCGTTGTTTGTTTTTTTCTTCAAATTCCGCCCAAAAAGCGCATGTCAAGCCCCAAAACCACCTAACTCAAACAAACCAAACAGGATCGAGTTGGCGTATTAGTTCCACTCCAACCGCTATAATGAATATATAAATCAAAAACAAACCAGCCCCGGACACCCTCCGGGGCTAACCTATTGATAACAAGTATTTTGTACGCAAACCACTTGTTATCAATATTTTGCAGACACCATCCCCCTGCAAAACCATGAATCAAAGGATTTTATCCCCAAAATACCCCCTGATAGGAGGGGGGAGGGGGGAGGGGGGAGGGGGCAAAAAAAGAGGCAGCCCCAAAGGGACTGCCTCTTTTCATCCAACTGCTCTTTAGTTGTGCGGCGGCGTGTGGTGCACTGGAGTAGGCTTAGTTGCCTTCTTCAACACGACCGCACCGTCACTCATCGTAATCATGATGGGGTTGGGGGTGTACGAAGCATACGTGCCAGTCAGCGTAACCTTCTGACCGACAGCAGTCGCCGCTGCGGTATCAGCCGCCAGTTTCTTGGCAGCCGCAACCTGGGCGGGAGTTTTGCCCTCGTCAGGAGGCGTCATGTTGAACGTGAAGTCTGCCGTCTTCGACTGGACCGCACCCTCCTCGACTGCCACTTTGAGCACAGTAGGCGAAGACTCGATTACCACGGCATCCGGAATCTGCACCGACTTGCCCTTCATCGTGTCCCACACCTTAGCGGCGTCTTCTGGCGAACCCTGAGCAAAGATGAGCTCCTTGTCGCTCACAGCCAGGGTGCTAAGGTCAGGTGTGGTCGCGATGATGCCATGAATGACCTCTGCAGGAGAGGGTGCCGGCTTAATGCTGAAACCAGCCGGTGGGTTCAGATTCGCCTTCGCTGCGGTCACGACCGCGTCGTAACCTTCTTCCGCTCCGTGGTACTTCTTGTAGCAATACTTGGCCGTCGGCTCATACTGCCCCTTCAGGTTATCCGGAGCAAACGCTGCCACACGCGCCGCATAGAACGAGCAATTGATCAGGTCCGGCGGAGTCGACTGCAGATAGGCCACCGCGAGGAAGTAAATATCCTGCAGCACCGACCCGGGGGTCTGGGTCGCCGCCGCCGGCACAATCTCAAGTTCCTTCTTATAAGCATCAACCGCCGACGCAGCATCCTTCTTGTTCAAAGCGGCAAAGCCGATCGCACTGTAAAGAATGGGGTAGGTACCCGACTTCAATTTGCCAAAATCGGCATCGCTCATATCCGCCGGCTTGGGGGCGGCAAGCCCCTTCTTGGCAAAGTCGGCCGCTTTGTCCAACTCAGCCTGCTTTGTCGTAGCGTCGGTTGTTTGATCTGCCTTTTGCTTGTGGAAATATGTCTCCGTGGTCAGCCCTGTCAGGTTGTTCGGATCGACCTGGAGCAGCCGGTCAGCCGCATCGAGTGCCTTCGCGCCATCGAAATTGCTGTACGCCTGCGTTAGCTGTTGAAGCACCGACGCCTTCACCGCCGACTGCGGATAAGCCGTCAGATAAGCCTCCAGCGCAGGCGCCATCGTCTGCGGTGTCGTCTGCGAGATCGCGCTGTTATAAGCGTTGTACTCCGCCGGTGACATCTGGACGCCGGCATTGGACTGCGCGTTGGAACCAAGATTGACCTGGGTTTGTGCTACTAGCGGACCCGGTACCCATGCCATGCCGGCAACGGCCAGGAGAGACGCAACGACTACCTTCTTCATTCCACACTCCTAAATATTTCTTCTCTTTCAAATGTGTCACCGATGCTTCCGGGGTCACTTGTACTTGCGACAAAGCACAGCCTGATCATAGTGCATCCGGCTGTAGTCCTTGACATACCCGACCCTTCGGCCGAGAGATTGAAGTGTTCGTGGCATCTCGGGATGATGAAGCGGATTATAGAAACGCCGTCGCTCAAAGGCAAGTGTGACCCTAGGTTTTGTAGCAAGAAATACTCGATATGCAAGAACACCCTCACCGGGGACGGCCTATACGTGCGCGGCTGTCTTCTGGCGCGCCTCACTCAGATGAGGATGCGCGTTCGTGGAGTGTTTGATTCGCTGCATGCTTATGAGCAGCCTCGTGCTCGCCCTTCGCGTGGCGCTCATGATGTGCTGCTGCCTTCCGTGTGCGCCGTCATCACCTCGATGAAGCATCGTTTGTTGCTCGGAGACCCTACGCCGACTCCTCGCAAGAAAACTATCCTCACCGTGTTAAGATTTCGCGCAAATGACCCGCCCTCATCAACGTCCAAACGGGCAGCGCCTAGCCGCAAAAACCTTACCAACGATCTCCCATATTGCGGTACCTGCCTATTAATAGTGTTATGTACTTCTTATCCACAACTGGTAGTGTTGTCCCCGTTGATTCCACTCAGGAACGCAGCTAAAGTTGTTCTAGTCATATCAAACAGGCGGGAATGGGATTCCCTATCTTTCCGCAAAGAGGTCGCATGCTCAAGCTAAAGAGGGTCCAGATACTCGGTTTCAAATCCTTCTGTGATCGCACTGAGGTCCAGCTCTCCGGCGAAGGCATTGCAGCTATAGTCGGCCCAAACGGCTGCGGCAAATCCAACATCTCCGACGCCATCACGTGGGTTTTGGGTGAGCAATCCGCCAAATCCCTGCGCGGCGTCAAGATGGAAGACGTCATCTTCGCCGGTACGCGTGACCGTAAACCAACGGGCATGGCCGAGGTCTCGCTCACCCTCGTCGACCCCGAAATCTACGACGGCGCCAACCTCGACGCTGGTCCCGAGATCATCATCGACGAATCCTCCCCCACCGACTGGGATGAGGCCAACCTCCGTCAGCAAAGTGCCGCGGAGACTGAAGAAGCCGTCGCCGAGGCCCAGCCGGGGACCATTATCGAAGGCGAGGCGAAGAACCCCCAAATCGTTCCCCTCGCAGCAGACCCAGATGCAACAACAAATAACGTTGTACTAAAGATCCGCCGCCGCAAATTCGGCCGCGCCCCGGTCCGCGCAGGCGAACTCACCATCACCCGCCGCCTCTTCCGCTCCGGCGACAGCGAATATCTTCTCAACGGCAAGATCTGCCGCCTCCGGGACATTCAGGACATCTTTATGGGCACCGGTCTAGGCGGCGAGACCTATGCCATCATTGGCCAGGAGCGCATCGGTCAGCTTCTCAGCTCCAAGCCACTCGATCGGCGGGCCATCCTCGAAGAGGCCGCCGGCATCACTCGCTTCAAGACCAAGAAGCGTCTCGCAGAACTCAGGCTCGAATCCGCCCGCCTGAATCTGTCACGCGTGAATGACATCTTCGACGAGGTCACGCGTCAGATGACCTCTCTCAAGCGTCAGGCCTCCAAGGCCGAACGTTATGGCGCGCTACGCGACGAACTCCGCACGCGTCTGCGTGTCGTCCTCGCCAGCCGCATGTCCCAGCTCGACATCGAACAAGCGGCAACCAGCGAGAAGATCGCGGCTCTCTATAACCAGATCGGCGCCCAGACCACCACCGTCGAAGCCATGGATGCCGAGCATACCGAAGGCATACGCGCTGGCTACGCTCTCGACCAACAAATTCGCGAAGCCGCAGCTCGAGCCAACCAATCTGCTGTGGAACTCGAACGGATCACGGCGCGCACCGCAGCCAACGCAGACCGCATCGCCGAACTTACAAACCGCCTTTCAACCGGAAGCGACGAGCTCGCCCAGGCTCGTGAACAACTGGCCAGCCTCGCCGGCGAACTCGAGCAACATCGCAGTTTCCTCGAAAATGCCACCACCGAATCGGACAGTTCACGTCAAGCTGCATCGAGCCATCAAGCTCAGGTCCAGGACGCCGTCCGTGCTGTCGCTGCTACCGAGCAGCAGGCCGAACAGAATCGCCGCGCTTCGATGCAGTTGATGCAACGTATCGGTCAGACCCGCAACGAGGAAGCTCAGGCCGCCGCTGCCCTCGCTGGTCTCGAACGCGAAGCCGAGCGTCTTGTCTCCGAGTCCGACATCGCCCGACAGGAACTCGAAACCCTCGGCTTGCAACGCGGGCAGGTTGCACTCTCCTTCGAATCCGTTACGGAACGTCTGAAGCGTCTCGAAGCCGAGATCGCAGAGCTTCGCCTTCAGATCGAAGCCAGCCGTAGTGAAGAGTCGCAGTCCAAGCGCCGCGGTGACCAACTGCGCGGCGAGGTTGCAACCCTCAATGGCCGTCGCAATTCTCTTGAAGCTCTTATTAAAGAGCACAGCTACTCCACCGATACCGTCCGCAATATCTTCAAGAGCGACACCTACAAGCAGAACACGAACGGCGTGGCCGCCGTAGGCACACTGGCCGATTTCCTCGAAGTTGACGGCAAATACGAGAGCGTCGTCGATGAGTTCCTACGCGATGAGCTCAATTACATCGTCGTCAAATCCTGGGACGCCGCCGACGCCGGCATGCATCTGCTCCAGACCGATGTCAGCGGCCGCGCTACTTTCCTCGTCCACCCCAACGACGCGCAGGCAAACTTCGCCTTCGCCGAAGGAATGCCGAGTGTTGCCCAAACGAACATTGAGGGCGTCGAAGGAGTGGTTCCGCTCAAAGAATGCGTTCGAGTCCTTGATGGTTTCGGCAGATCCCTCGAAGTCATCCTGCCTAAGCTCCGCGAGGGCTTCGTCGCACCCGACTCCTACACCGCCCGCTCGCTGGCCCTCTCAAATCCTCAAGCTTTCTTTCTCTCTCCGTCCGGCGAGACCTTCCACAACGTCACAGTCACCGGCGGACGCCCCCGCACACAAGGTCCGCTAGCCCTCAAGCGCGAGCTCATCGAAGTTCAACAGAAGGCAGAAAAGACCGAGCAGGACCTGGCCCAGACCGACCTCCATACCGCCGAGCTGCAGCATCAGATCGCAGCCCTTAACGTCACCATCGAAGGCAAGACCCACGAACGGCGCGATGCCGAACGCGAGTCTGCCAACTCCGGTGCAGCTCTCCGCCAGATGGAATCCGAGGTCGCTCGTATCGAACGTCGCCTTCAGGACTGGGCCCTTACCAGCGAGCGCAATCGTGACGCTCGAAACCAGAAGGTAGAACTAATCGCTCGCCGTCAACAAGAAACTGCTGCCTTCGAGAACGAGCGCGCTACCCTCGAGACCAGCCTCGCCACCCTCCAGGAGCAGCTCGATCAGCTCCGCAGCCGACGCGAAGAGTTGCAGCAAGCGGCTGCAGCATCCTCCGCCGCGCTTGCCGGCCTCGAAGAGCGCCGCCGTAACGCCTCAGCCAACTTTGAGCAGACGAACCGCCTCTACAACGGACAGAGCCACCGCATTGCGCAGCTCGACCAGCAACTGACAGCCGCAATCACCGAAAAACTTCGCCGCGAAGAGGAAACAGCCGCGCTTGCTGTCCAACACAGTGAACTATCCGACCTTCGCTCCACTGCCGTGGCGGAGGGTGTCCGTCTCACCGGAGAAGCCGCGGAACTACGCACTGCGATGGATGAACTTGACCAGCGTCTTCGCACTTTACGCCACGAGACTGAAGCGCTCCGCGAGCAACGAGCAGCCCTCACCGCCCGCGCCGCCAAACTTGCATCCGACATCGAGCACATCGACGCCACCTGCCTCAATGATCTTGGCGTTGAACCCACAATCCTACGCGAAGATCAAAACATCGCACGCATCGAAGGCAACGCCCTGCACACAGAAGAAGAAGAGTCCCGTGCCCTCAAGCAGCGCCTCGAGGCGATGGGCCCCGTCAATATGATGGCTCTTGAAGAGTACAACGAGACTGTCACCCGCCACGGCTTCCTCGAAACCCAGCGTAAGGACCTCCTTGACTCAATCGAAAATACTCAAGCTTCAATCAAGGAGATCGACGACGTGTCTCGCACGAAGTTCGACGAGGCATTCAAAGTCATCAACGAAAACTTCTCCGTAACCTTCAGCAAACTATTCGGCGGCGGCCAGGCCTTCATGAAGCTCACCGACGCTGAAAATATCAACGAAAGCGGCATTGATATCGTCGCTTCGCCTCCAGGCAAGAAGCTGCAGAACATTCTTCTTCTTTCCGGAGGAGAAAAAGCACTGACCGCCCTTTCGCTTCTGGTCGGAATCTTCCAGTTCCAGCCCGCACCCTTCTGCATTCTCGACGAAGTCGATGCTCCGCTTGACGAGACCAACGTAGGCCGTTTCGCCAAACTGATCCACGACATGAGCGCATCCACCCAGTTCGTCGTAATAACCCACAGTAAACGCACGATGGCTCAGGCCGACGTTATCTACGGCGTCACCATGCAGGAACCGGGTGTCTCGAAGATCGTCAGCGTCAATCTCAATCGCCGTGACTCCGCGGAGAATCGCCGCGCAGTGGCTTGACGCACCTGTGGACCAACCATCCTTTTGCGCAGCTGGGGCGATCAGCACTCGCCCCAGCATTTTTTCTTAACTGCACAACTCGACTTCTATCCATAACAGTCTCAGAAAAGCACCTTTATCCTGCAAACATTTCTTTGAAACCGGCTACGCTATAAAAGGCATGTACATACCGATCACAATTGCCGCTCTAGCACTTCTGACGGTGGTAATGATTTTGATAAGGATCTTTTGGTTGCGTATGCCCCCGCGGACGAGGGTATCCCTCCTTTGTGCGTCTGTCGCTGTCGTCGTCCTTCACGTTCTCTTCGAAGCGACCAAATGGAGCACTACCTCGGATCGCCTGAATGTGGTCATTAGCTGGCTCGCAATTGCTGGATACGAACTTCTTGTTTTATCGTTCTCCCGCGTATCTCCCAAGTGGCTTACCCTCCCCAGTGCGGCAATCCTGCTTGTACCACTCGTTTCATCCAGCATTCTGTTCCCTCTATCGGAGCTCTTCCAACCAAACCCCCAAGCGATCGTTCCCATCGGCGATCATCTTTTCTACGAGGTTACCCAATGGGCGAATATAGAGGGCGGCAATGCGGGTGTGGACATCATCATCTATCACCGCCTTCCGCTGGTCCCATTTCTCCGGCACAAGCTGCAAGTTATCCGCTTCAATAACCAGGAGTGCAATGCATACGCTGCATTTGCGATATCTCTTCCCGCAAAGCACTATCTGGGTCGCTGCCCTTACTGGCCCAGCCAATCTACCGGTACTCTCGATAAGCTCTTCCCGGTCCCCTGAGTGCCCATTACCCCTTTCTTCCATAGAGGTGATACCGTCAACGTGATGCCAACTGCTCTTCTTCAAACCGACCTCGGCTCTCTTCCGATGACAGCCCACGGCAAGGTTCGCGACATTTACGCCATATCCGAAGATCAGCTCCTCTTTGTTGCCAGCGATCGCATCTCCGCCTTCGATCATGTCCTCGGCAGTGGGATTCCGGATAAGGGTAAGATCCTCACACAGCTCTCGCTCTTCTGGTTCGAATTTCTCAAGTCCACCGTCCCAAACCACCTGATCACTGACAATTTCTCTCAATTTCCTCCAGAACTGCAGCCGTTTTTGAGTCAGTTGGGGGGTCGAAGCATGCTCGTCAAGCGAGCGAAGATGTTCCCTGTAGAGTGCGTCGTTCGCGGCTACCTCTCCGGCTCAGGATGGAAGGACTATCAACAAACGGGCTCCCTCTGTGGCATTCAACTTCCCGTGGGCCTCCGCGAATCCGATCCGTTGCCCGAACCCATCTTTACTCCCGCAGCAAAGATCAACACTGGCGGCCACGACGAAAACATCTCCTACAAAGTCGTCGAGCAGACCATTGGCGCAGCCCATGCCAAGGCTCTCCGCGCGCTCACTCTTGAGATTTACGATCAGGCCACGAAACACGCGTCCCGCAAGGGCCTGATCCTCGCCGACACGAAGTTCGAATTCGGCCTGATTAACAACACGATTGTTCTCGCCGACGAGGTCCTAACCCCTGACTCCTCACGCTACTGGCCCGCGGCAACCTACAATCCCGGCGGTCCCCAACCCTCCTTCGACAAGCAATACGTTCGCGACTACCTGGAATCCATCCACTGGAACAAACAAGCCCCGGCTCCGGCCCTCCCCGACGAGGTTGTCACCCGCACCCGCGAGAAATATCTCGAAGCTTTTCGCCTGATTACTGGGAAAAAAGACATCAGCCATACCTAGAACACGTATGAACCTCTTCGACTGGTTTCTCATCGCCACGCTAGCCTACTCCATCGTCATGGCCTTCTTGCGCGGCCTGATCCTCGAACTCTTCTCCCTCGGCGGCCTGGTCATCGGTATCCTGCTTGCGAGCTGGAATTACAATCACGTTGCAGCATTTCTCGAACATCTGATCTCCACGCCTGCGACCGCTCAAATCGTCGCCTTCTTCCTCATCGTCATCGGAGTCATGGTCCTCAGTTTGCTCCTCGGCAAAGCCCTGAATCGTACCGCACATGCGATTGGACTCGGCTTCTTCGACCGCCTTTTGGGGGCGATCTTCGGATTCGCACGGGGATGCCTGTTTGGGGTTGCCATCTTGATTGCTATTGCCGCCTTTTGGCCACATTCTGACTGGATCGCAAATTCCCGGCTATCTCCCTATTTCCTTGCGGGAGCTCATGCGGTATCCTTCGTTGTACCTCACGATCTTCAGCAGCTGATTCTGACCGGCGCACAGCAACTCAAGCACAACGCGCCCGATTGGATCAAACCGCTCCGGTAGAGGCACAATGAAAGAGTGGTTCCAGAAAGGACCACCTGCGAGGAATAACCTTGAAGCGCGAAATGGACGGTCTGATCACGCAGATGCACAGCGCCGGCATCCCTTATTCGGAGGCCGTTCGCCAATTCAAGAAGCGTTACATCCTCGAAGTGCTGGCCCAGCACAAGGGCAATCAGTGCAAGGCCGCCGAAGAGCTCGGCATGCATCGGAACACCCTCAGCCGTACCTTGGCCGAACTCGACATGAATACTGCCCAGATCCGCAACGGCATGCGCCGGCCGCCTAGCAGCGAACGCCCGCGCATACAAAACATTGCCAGTGCCCGTTAGCCACCGGTTCCGTCTAACCGGCAGCCGATGAGAACTATCTTCCAGCACCGCACCTTCATAATCGCCACATGGATGGCGGTGGCCGCGCTCTGCAGTTCATCTTTCGCCCAATCCCAAAGCGCCTCCGTTGCAGGCGCATCTGCAAAACGCCAGGCCCAGGCCGCAGAAAACGCTTACCTAGCCGGCGCCCGAATGCTGGAACACAACGATCTCGCGAGCGCAGAGATCCAGTTTGATAAAGCGGCCAAGCTGGATCCCTCAAACAGTGACTACGCGATGGCATACTCAGTCACTCATCGAAGGCATATCAACGAATTAATCCAGGAGTCCGGGAAAGCTCGCCTGCTGGGTCAGAGAGAAAAGGCCGAGACTCTGCTGGCAGAAGCCCGCCTCCTCGATCCACAAAGTGATATCGTCGGCCAGAGCGCCGACCCTGGAGCGCTTCCTAAAGTCTTTCATCCAGAGATTGAGCCATGGATACGCGACGCTCCAGCCATCGCTGGGCCGATCACTTTGTTGCCTAACTCTGGTCCGAAGAGTTTTCATCTTCGCTCAGACGAGCAGGATGTCATTCGTCAGGTCCTCTCGGGATACGGCATCACAGCAAGCTTCGACGAGTCGGTGCAAAAACAAAATATCCGCTTTGATCTTGACGATTCCACCTACCAGCAAGCCGTGCCTATCCTCCTGAACATGGCTCATCTCCTCGCGGTGCCGCTTGATGCTAAAAGCGTCCTCATCGCCAAGGACACCCCAGACAATCGCCAGAAGTTCGAACATCAGTTGCAGGAGACCATCTACATCCCCGGCATGACCAACGAACAGATGGACGAACTCGGCAACGTCGTCCGCAACGTATTCGACGTCAAACAGATCAGCATGAACAAGGGGTCTGGCACCCTCGTCATTCGCGCTCCGCAAGAAACTTTGACCTATATCAACCTAACTCTCGCCGACCTCATCGACGGTGGCAGCGAGGTCATGATCGAACTTCAGCTCTATTCCGTCGACAAGACCAATCAGCGAAACATCGGCGCTCAACTTCCACAGCAGCTCGGCCTCTACAATGTTTCCTCTACGGCACAAAGCCTCGTGAGTTCCAATCAAACGCTTGTCAACCAGGCAATCGCCCAAGGTCTCATACCAGCGGGTTCAAGCAATATCACCATTGCCCTCGCGCTCATCGCCTCAGGTCTAGTCCAGAGCACACTCCTCTCCACCACGGTCGGCTTCTTCGGCGGCGGCATCACGGCGACTGGCGTCACCGCCAACCAGAATCCTGCGTTCAATCTGTCGCTCACCGCCGGCGACACCCGTTCCTTGAACGATATCAAGCTTAGGGTGGGAGACCGACAGGCAGCTACCTTCCGCGTCGGCGAACGTTACCCCATCACCACCGCTACTTATTCCAGCGGCTTGTCCACTGCCTCTTCTGCGCTTTCCGGCGTTTCTATCAATGGGGTCAGCGCCGCCAGCCTCCTCAACGCTGCCGCTGGTACTCCAATCACCATCCCGCAAATTCAATACGAGGATCTCGGCCTTACGTTAAAGGCAACACCGACGATACAAAAATCCGGAGCTATTAAGATGCATATCGACCTCAAGATTGAAGCGCTGACAACTGGTACGGTAAACAATATCCCCATCCTCGATAGCCAGCAGTTCGCCTCAGACGTTACGGTCGACGACGGAGACACTGCGATGATGGTTAGCAGTATTACCAAAAGCGCAGCCGCCAGCATAGGAGGATGGCCCGGTCTCGGTGAGTTGCCTGGATTTCAAACCGCAACAGCAGACACAACCACCATGACAGACTTTAGCAACCTGATACTTCTCGTCACCCCACACGTCACTCGCCGCCGCTCCAATCTCTCGGCTGGGCCGCGTATCGCGATCAATCTGCCCGAGCCATCGAGTTAGGACTGCCTCCACCAGCAACCATACGGGAACATCGTATCCGCCATCAGGCGCAATCAGTTGTTCTTGCGCACGACGTTATCAATGGACATTCCGACTCACTGCAACCGCGAAAACAACTACGCGCGTCAATCCATAAGATGCAGGTCTGCGCCCCAAGCATTGATAATGTGCGAAACGGTTGAGTACGCATCAACCCGCGTTGACCATACAGAATTTGACCGTTATACTTGATCTTGCAAGGGCGGGAGTAGCTCAGTGGTAGAGTGCTTCCTTGCCAAGGAAGATGTCGCCGGTTCGACCCCGGTCTCCCGCTCCAAACAAGTCCTGCCTGCGGTACACTTCTCCTATAACTCAGCAGGGCAGAAGTAAGCCCACTCAAGGCGCGGTACCCAAGTGGTAAGGGAGAGGTCTGCAAAACCTTTATGCGTCGGTTCGATCCCGACCCGCGCCTCCAAATTATTCTCCTTTAGAATCAAGGGGATTTCGAGGAAGGCAGAAAATTTACCTTACTTTTGCCTTTCCTTACGGGGTTTTCGCGCTTTAAAATA
>Ga0116129_1000213_pt1 | contig 41610 bp, 37 predicted proteins | sample June2015DPH_17_2_FD_89732 | JGI IMG/M metagenome (GOLD analysis project Ga0116129, IMG submission 89732) | Peatland microbial communities from SPRUCE experiment site at the Marcell Experimental Forest, Minnesota, USA - June2015DPH_17_10 | ecosystem: Environmental > Terrestrial > Soil > Wetlands...
ATTCAATATGACTGGGAGACGCAATACAAGTGATGAAACTCCTGGTTACGGGCGGCGCCGGATTCATCGGCAGCGCCTTCGTGAGGCTTGTTCTGGGCTCGGACGGCGCGTCCCAATTGGTGAATCTCGATAAGCTGACCTACGCCGGCAATCTGGAAAATCTGCTGCCTGTGGCGTCGGACGCGCGCTATCGCTTCGTCCACGGAGATATCTGCGACGCCAAGCTGGTCAACGATCTGGTGGCCGAAGTGCAGCCCGACGCGATCGTGCATTTCGCGGCGGAATCCCACGTCGACCGCAGCATTCTATCGCCCGCTCCCGTTTTCGAAACGAATCTACGTGGCACTTTCACGCTGCTCGAAGCCGCGCGATTGAACAAAACGCCGCGATTTCTGCATGTTTCGACCGACGAAGTTTACGGCAGCATCGATGCGCCGCATGAGGCCGATGAGCATTATCCGTTGCGCGCCAGCAGTCCCTATTCTGCGTCTAAAGCGGGATCCGACCTGCTGGCCCTTTCGTATTTCATCACCTATAAATTGCCCGTCACGGTGACCCGCGCCTCTAACAATTACGGGCCGTATCAATTTCCCGAAAAGCTGATTCCGCTGATGATTTCGAATGCGATTGCCGATCAGTCTTTGCCCATTTACGGCGATGGAATGCAGGTGCGCGACTGGCTCTACGTCGACGATCATTGCCGCGCGATTCTGGCCGCGATCGAGCGTGGGCGCCCCGGCGAAGTCTATAACATCGGTGGCAGCCGCTCCCTGGCCAACGTCGAAGTGGTGAAGATGATGCTCGCATTGCTAGGCAAACCGGAAAGTCTGATGGTCACGGTGAAGGACCGTCCAGGGCACGACCGCCGCTATGCTCTCTCCAGCGAAAAGTTGATGCGCGAAACGGGCTGGGAAGCGCAAATGCCCTTTGAACAGGGCCTCCAAGCCACCATCGACTGGTATCGCGCCTCCGCCGATTGGACCGCGCGCGTCAAATCCGGCGAGTATCAAAGCTACTACCAGAAGAACTACGCGGGCCGCTAAACGGGCAAGATCAACCGCGCTCTGCATCCGCGCGCATCCACCCGATTGCGCAAATCGAGCGACCCTCCATGCGCCTCCGCAATCTGCCTGCTGAGCACCAGCCCGATCCCGGATCCACCCGGCTTGGTGGTGAAAAACGGCACAAACAGATTCGCCGTATTCGACAGCCCGTGCCCTTCATCGTCGATCAGGACTTCAAGTTGCGTGCCCACCCGCGCCCATTCGATCGTTACGCCGCCGCCCGTTTCAAGCGACGCGTCGACGGCATTGCGTAAAAGATTAATGAGCAGTTGATCCAACTGATCGCGATCCCCACGCATGGTAAACTCCGGCCCCGGCTTCAAAACCGGGTGAATCCTCTGCTCCAGGATGGCCACGTTGCGGATCCATGCCCCCACATCGACCGCGCTCAACTGTGGAGGCGGCAGCTTAGCCAACCTCGCATAGGCGCCCATGAAACGGCTCAAGCCTTCGCTGCGGGTGGCGATAATCGACAGCCCGCGGCTGGTGTCTTCGCGCCAATCGCTGGGCAGAGGGTCGCGCTTGACCAGGGTTTCCAGACTTCCCGCGATCGATTTAATCGGCGCCAGAGAATTATTCAACTCATGCCCCAGCACCCGCACCAGCCTCTGCCACGCCTGCAATTCCTCCTCGCGCAGCGCCCGGGTCAGGTCGGTCACCACCAGCAGTTGATGCGGTAAGCCGCCTTCGCGAAACATCGACCGATGGATCCCGTAGCGTCCCGCGCCGGAGGGAAACGTTCGCTGAATGCTCTGCGTTTCAGCGCCGCCCAGAAACTCCGCCAGTTCCAGCGCCGCCGCGCTCGCGTTCATGATCCGCTCCGATGGCTGGGCCAGCAGCCGCTCCCCTGCGCGGTTCACAAGCCGCAAATGTTGATCGCCGTCGAACGCGAAAATCGCCACGTCGATCTCTTCCATCACTTTGCGCAGCAGCGTGGTCGCTTCGAGCGCGCCCAGCCGCTGTTCCCGCAGCGTAGTCGCCATCGCGTTCACCTGCTGCATTACATCGCCCAACGCGTCTTCATCCTGCGCTCCGCGCGCGCGAATGGAATAGTCGCCTTCGCGCATCGCTTCGAGCAGATTCGCCAGCGTCCGCAGAGGGGACGCCACTCGATCCCGCACCGCCGCCGCGCACGCCCACCACCCGCCCAGGATTACGACGCTCAACGTCCACTGCACCTTCGCCGAATAGCTACCCACCCATAGCATGATCATCGCCGTGACGACCGCGGGCAATCCCGCGGCCAGCGCCAGCAGCAGCATGCGCTGTTCATGAACCGGTTTGAATCTGGAGAAATCCACTTAGAGCCCGTAGCGTTGCAGCCGCCGGTACAGCGCGCTCCGGCTCAATCCCAAAGCATTGGCCGCGTGGCTGACGTTGCCGTTGTAGCGCGCCAGCGCCTTCTTGATCAGGAACGCTTCCACTTCTTCAAGGCTCATGTCTTCCAGGCGCAGCGCCCCCTGCGCGCCAGATCGCAGCGCCAGATCGCCCTGCCGCACCTGCGTATCCTGCGCCATCAGCACCGCGCGCTCGATCACATGATTCAGCTCCCGAACGTTCCCCTGCCACGGATTTTCGAGCAGCCCCTGCATCGCCGCCGCATCGAACCCCTGCAAATTTTTTCGATACCGCCGCGCATGCACGCCCAGAAAATGCGAAGCCAACACCGGAATATCCTCGCGCCTTTCGCGCAACGGAGGCAGATGAATCTCGATCGTATTCAGCCGGAACAACAAGTCCTGCCGAAACCGCCCCGCCGAGACCTCTTCCGGCAGCACGGCATTGGTAGCGGATATTACTCGTGCATCGACGCGGCGCGTCTTCGAGGATCCCACTCGCTCCATCTCGCCAATCTCCAAAACCCGCAGCAGCTTGGCTTGCAGATTGAGAGGCACATTGGCGATTTCGTCCAGAAACAGCGTCCCTCCGTCGGCCAGTTCGAAGCGCCCCACGCGATCCATCTTGGCGTCGGTAAAAGCGCCCTTCACGTGTCCGAACAGCTCGCTCTCGAAAATCCCTTCGGCGAGCCCACCCGCGTTCACCGTCACCATCGGCCGGTTATGACGCAGGGAAACCGCATGCAGCGTCCGCGCAACCACCTCTTTGCCCGTCCCCGGCTCGCCGGTAATCAGCACGTTCGCATCGGATGGACCCACGCGGGAAATCAATTGGAGCACCGGCTGCATCGCCGTCGATTCCGCGATCAGCGCCGGCCTGCCTTCGGTCCGCAGCAGCCGATTCTCCGCCTCCAGCCTTTGCCCGCGGCGCAAAGCGTTCGATAACTCCACCTGCGTCCGAACGATGGTCATCAGCCGGGCGTTATCCCACGGCTTCTGAATGAAATCGCGCGCCCCCCGCCGCATGGCCTCGACAGCAAGCTCGACACTGCCCCACGCCGTCATCACTACGACAGGAACATTGGCGTCGATCGCCTGAATCCGCATCAGTGTATCGAGCCCTTCCTGCCCTGACGTGGTATCGCGGGTATAATTCAGGTCCATCAGCACGACATCGAAATCCCGAGTCTCCAGCGCCGCCAAAATCCCCATGGGCGAGGCCGCCGATTCGATCTCAAACCCCTCCCCTTTGAGCAGCAGCCGCAGCGCCTCAAGCACGTCCGGCTGGTCGTCGGCAATCAGAACTCTTCCGTCTCTATTCATCTGCTGAAATTGTAGCGAAGTACTAATGCAATCCCCGGGCCGTTGCCGAAAACTGCGCCTTTACGCCACTTGCCACAGGATCGATTCGCACAACTGTCCGATCTTGGGATTTCCCTGTCCGTAATACACTATGTTCGTGCCCGAGAATACTTTTGACGACCCCCGTATCGCTCTCAATCGCATCTACACCAAGCGCGGCGATAGCGGAGAAACGAGCCTCGCCGGCGGCCAGCGCGTCTCCAAGGATTCGGCGCGCATTGATGCCTACGGGACAGTCGACGAGTTGAACGCCTTCACCGGCCTCGCGACCGTTTCGTGCGAAGAAATGACCGCCCAGGAACCTCACCTCGGAACTCTGCTGACGATCCTGCGCCGCGTCCAGCATGAGCTGTTCAATTTAGGTTCGATCCTCGCCACTCTGCCCGAAGATGTGCATCCCAAGCAGGCCCGCGTCACTTCAGCCGAGATCGAGCAGTTGGAACACGAGATCGATGAGATGAATGAATCGCTTCCTTCGCTGCGCAGTTTCGTGCTTCCCGGCGGCACGCGCCTCAACGCCGAATTACATGTGACGCGCACCATCTGCCGCCGTGCGGAGCGTCTTCTGATCGCGCTGGCGCGCACCGAAGATGTGCCCCCCGAAACGATTCAATATTTAAATCGTTTGAGCGACGCGATGTTTGTCTGGAGCCGCTGGGTGAACCACACCATCGGCGCGCCGGAGATCCTGTGGCAGCCGAACCAGGCCGCGTCAGCGCAGAATCGCAAGGAGAGCCCCCTCTAATTTCGGGAAAAGAAAGCTGTACCCAGCCTGGAGCGCCGCCGCCGGCAGTACACGCTGGCTGGCGTAGACGATCTGCGCCATATCGCCGTAAAGCAAGTTCAGCGCGAATTTCGGGACAGGAAAAATCGCAGGACGATGGAGCGCGTTTGCCAGCACCCGCGTGAATTCCTCATTGGTCACCGGATTCGGCGCGGTCGCGTTCGCCGGGCCGCGCAGCTTCGATGATGAAATCGCGAACTCAATCAGGCCGACCGTATCTTCGAGATGAATCCAAGCCGTCCACTGTGTGCCGTCGCCAATCTTTCCGCCTACCCCGAGCTTGAACGGCAGCATCATCTTTTTGAGGCCGCCCCCGTTGCCTAATACCAACCCGTTGCGGAGGCAGACGACACGCACGCCGAACTCTTCCGCCCGGTGCGCCTCAAACTCCCATTCCCGGCAGACCTCGGCAAGAAAATCGTCGGCCGGAGGTGACGTTTCGATTAATAATTCATCCCCTCGCGACCCGTAATAGCCGACAGCCGACGCGCTGACCAACACGCGTGGAGGGTTACCGCGCATCGCGTCCACCAGCCTGCGCGTCCCCTCCACGCGGCTCGAACGAATCTTCTCGCGAGCCTCCTTCGTCCAGCGCTGGGCGACGGGTTCACCGGCCAAATGGACGACGGCGTCGGCTCCCGCGATGCCATCCAGATTTCCTCGCAAGGAAACGGCGCGCACCTCGGCTCCGAGCTTTTCCATGAGCCGTTTGCCGATGAATCCCGACGCTCCGGTTACTGCGATCTTCATAATGAGATGATAAAGAAAGCGCATGCGAGTTATAAATCGCGCAAAGCTTCTGTGGTCCTATCTGCTGCGCCGCGAACGTGTGCCCGCGCTGCCGGTGGAGTACATCGTCGAGACCACGGCCAAGTGCAATCTTTACTGTCCGATGTGCCCGCGCGAGACGCATCCGCAGCCTAAAGAAGACATGAGCGACGCCGTGTTCGAGGCGCTGGTGAAAGGCGCGGCCCACACCGGCGAGCATATGATGTTGATTGGATTGGGGGAGCCGTTTCTCGATCCAAAGATTTTCGATCGCATCTCCTATTGCGAGCAGCACGGAATCTCCACTTTGCTCTCGACCAACGGAGTGCTGCTGGATGAGGTTGCCGCAGAAAAGCTACTCGCGTCGCCGCTGGCGCATATTACTCTGAGCTTCGATGGGGCATCTAAGGAATCGTTCGAGATGTATCGAAAGGGCGCGAAATTTGAGCGCGTAAGAGCCAATTTCGTGCGTTTTGCGCGCCTAAAACACCAAAAAAACGCCAAAATGCAAGTTGTCGTGCAGATGGTCCGGATGGAGAAAAACGCGCACGAAGTGGAGGAGTTCAAGCGCTTCTGGTCGGCTGTGCCCGGCGTGGATCAGGTCCGGATCAAGGAAGACGAAACCAATTTACTCCAGCCGGAAGCCGCCCGAACCGGCGTAGGATCAAGGATTTGCCACTATCTGTGGCGCGGTCCTTACTATGTGAAACACGATGGCCGCGTATTCCCCTGCTGCCAGAGTTATATGCTCGATGGCCAGCCAATCGGCCGCCTGCCCGAGGAAAGCTTGGAGGAGATCAGTAACTCCGCTGAAATGCGCCGTTTGCGAAGGCTTCACGCCGAAGGGCGAGCGGGCGAAATCGACATGTGCGCGCGTTGCTGCGTGGCGATTCCGCATCCGCTGCTGGTGGCCGGAAGTCTGGTGGTGCATGGCAAATGGGTGCGGCGCGTGGTTCCCGTTATCGAAAGATTGGTTTACGGCTCCAGACTGCCCAAACGGCTGTTAGCCGCGCAAAGAGAGACGCTGGTTCAGATTGAACGTGAATAACGAGGTAGAATAAGGAAACGGCTGATCCATTACATTATGAAAGAAGCTCCCATGGAGAAGCAGGCCCAAAACATACAAGAAGCATTTCTGAATAATGCTCGCAAAGATAAGACGTTCCTGACCATTTACTTAATGAGCGGAGTGAAGCTTTCAGGCCGCATCAAGAGTTTCGATAAGTACTCGGTGATTCTGGAAACGAACAATCAGGAGCAACTGATTTTCAAACACGCCATTTCGACGGTGGTCGTATCGAAACCGTTCCATTCTCCGGCGCATTCGAACTCGGCATCGGCGGGTGCACACGCGGCTCCGGGTGTCCCTGTAACAGATTCGGAATAGTGCCTTCCGGCGAAGAAATCGCGATCCTGGTCGGCTTGCATCTGACGGGTCGCTCGGCGGAGCTGATCAGCGCCGAGGACTCGATGGAGGAGCTGGCGGCGCTCGCAATGTCGGCCGGCGCGCGTGTGGCCGAACGGCAAATCCAGTCCCGTCCAAAAGTCGACGCGGCGACGTTTGTCGGGTCCGGCAAAGTCGAGGAACTGAAGGCGCAGGTTCTGTTCCACGAAGCGACCACCGTGATTTTCGACCGCGAACTATCACCCACTCAGCAGCGCAATCTGGAAAAAGAGCTCGACGTCAAGGTTCTGGACCGCACCCAGTTAATCCTCGATATCTTCGCGCGCCGCGCCCGGACTCGGGAAGGCAAGCTGCAAGTGGAACTCGCGCAGTTGAATTATCTGCTGCCGAGGCTGACCGGCCACGGCGCCGCGATGTCCCGGCTGGGCGGCGGTATCGGGACCAGAGGGCCCGGCGAAACCAAGCTCGAAACTGACCGGCGCAGGATTCATCAGCGCATCGCCGCGATCAACCGTTCGCTGGAGCGGGTGCGCGGCGGCCGCACCACGCAGAGGCAACAGAGACAAGCCGTTCCGCTGGCGACCATCGCTCTGGTCGGCTACACCAACGCCGGGAAATCGACGTTGTTCAACCGCCTGACCGGCGCCGCGGTGCTGACCGACGCGAAGATGTTCGCCACGCTCGATCCCACCGTGCGGCATGTGACTCTGCCGTCGCATCGAAAAGCTTTGATGAGCGATACCGTCGGGTTCATCCGCAACCTGCCGACCACGCTGGTGAAGGCGTTTCGCGCCACTCTGGAAGAGGTAGTCGAAGCGGAGCTGCTTCTGCACGTGGTGGATGCGAGCTCGCCCGAAGCGCCGCTCCAAACCGCGCACGTTCTCGCGACGCTGAGTGAAATTGGCGCCTCGGCGACGCCGCAAATTCTAGTTTTGAACAAGGTCGATAAGATTCCCGGCGATCCCGACACGGCGTCGATTGCGCGGCGGATTTTGAGCGATCCGGACCATCAGCCGGCGGGCGCTGTAGCGATTTCGGCTCTAAGCGGCGAGGGGTTTGATGCGCTGCTTCAGAAAATCGATGAAACATTGTCGCTCGATCCTGTTTCAGCGTGTGTCTTCCATTTTCCGATCGCGGAGGGCGCCCCGTTGCACTTATTGCATGAACACGGACGCGTAACCGCAACTCGCTACTCCGGCGAATCCTGCGAAGTGGAAGCGCTAACGCCAGCCTCGATCAAGCGGCGGCTGGAAAAATACCTCATCGCCACCTGATTCGCAACTCTATCTCCCGCCGATCCATCAACTTCCATGTTTCATCCGCTCCCGCCCTCAAAAACCCCTCCCTACCATGTAGTCAAGAAGCCAGGAGTCACCCGGTTGATGCCTGGTTCGTGATCCGTTAAAGTTCTCGAGACACTAGACGGATTGTCATATTGGACCGGGGAGGACCTGCGCATCTTCAGCGGGCTCTGCCGTGAGAGTCATACCACGGATCGGGTACCCATCCCGGTAGGTTGTTGTAAAAGATGACTTGCCGGGACAACCGCAGCCGAAAGGTTGCGGCTAACGTTAGGAGGGGGTAGCCGGCGGGGTGAGATCTCGCCGGTTGCCCAGCTCTGGGAGAATCGCGCACGGCAGTAGTCTGTCAATCGCTACAATGGGCCATGTTTCGCGCTCACTTACGGGAAAATCTCGATCTGCAATTACTGGAGGAACGTCATGCGCCGGAAGTGTTTTCGCTCATCGATCGCGATCGCGACTATCTCCGCGAATGGCTGCCCTGGGTAGATTCGACCGTCACTCAGGACGATACGCTCAGTTTTATCCGCGCCTCGCTTGAACAGTTCGCATCTCAAAAAGGCTTCGCAGCCGGCATTTGGAAGGAGCGCCAATTCTGCGGCGTGATTGGGACTCACAAACTCGACATGCTGAATCGCAAGGGCGAAATCGGCTACTGGCTGGGCCATGCTTTTCAAGGAAAAGGCATCATCACCGCCGCCTGCCGCGCTGTCGTGACGCATCTTTTGAATGAGATAGAACTCAACCGGGTTATGATCGATTGCGCCGTTGGAAACGAAAAAAGCTGCGCGGTGGCCCAGAGGCTCGGGTTCGCGGAGGAGGGGTTGGCGCGCGAGGCCATTTTGCTGCACGGCCGTTTTCACGACCTGCGGCGGTTCGCCATGTTAAAGAAGGATTGGAAGCCGGAACCTCTTGGGTTATGATCGTAACATCGGGTGAACGTCGGGATGAATCTGCCCAATATACTTACGCTGGCGCGAATCTTCCTCGTGCCTTTGCTGGTGGCAGCGCTGCTGGCCGACGGCACCAGTCTGAACTGGAGCGAGTGGGTGCCGGTTTCCCGCGAGATTTTTGCGTTATGCGTGTTCCTGGCCGCGGCGGCGACGGATCTGCTCGATGGTTATCTGGCGCGACGGCTGGGGCAAGTGACCACGGTGGGAACGCTGCTCGATCCGATTGCCGACAAACTGCTGGTTTCGGCGGCACTGGTTTCGCTCGTCGATATTCACCGGGTTCCGGCGTGGATGGTGATCCTGATCATCGGCCGTGAATTTGCCGTTTCCGGACTGCGGTCGATTGCGTCGGCCGGCGGCTATACCATCGCGGCCAGCGACTTGGGCAAATCGAAAATGGCGGCGCAGGTGATCGCGATCGCTCTGGTCATCGGCAGCATCCGATGGACCTGGCTCGCGGAACCGGCCACCATCGGGATGTGGGCCGTGATGCTGTTTGGCATCGTGTCGGCGGCGGATTATTTCCGCACCTTCTGGCGCCGCGTGGACGATCAGGTCAAGCTCCGGCGACGGCGCGAGTTGTTGCGGCTCGAACGGCGGAAAAAGCGGAGTGCAATGGCGTCCGGGCAGACGGTTTAGCGTTACCGGTTGTAAATGTGGACCCGGAACAGCGGCTTTGGCTTTTCCTCGGATTCCTGTTCATAAACCTGCTCGGTTTTATGAGGATCGTAGTCGCGCCACAGCCAGGCGAGGGATTCCGGCAACAGCGCATTGGCGTCCGCGCCGTTGTGCGTGCCATTGCCGAACGCCAGATGAAAATCGTAGCCCTTCATCTTGAGTGAATTGGCGAGTTGGATATTTTGCAGCGGCCAGCTTCCGAAATCGTTCTCCAGATCCTCACTGCCGTCCTGTAAATAGACCCGAATATTCCGCTTCGCCTCTTTCCTCACTTTATTCGGGTAGACGTTCCCGCCGTCGATCTCACCGGGATGCCATTGAATGCTGGTATAGCTGCCGATGGTCGAAAGCACGCGCGAATACTGTTCCGGATGCCACCAGGCCGCGTTGAAAGAGCAAATTGCGCCCGAAGATTCGCCAGCGATGCCGCGGCTGTAAGAATCCTTGCGAATGTTGTACTGCGCGTAAACGCCGGCCAGCAGCTCATCGAGAAAATGAACATAGGTGTCGTTGACGGTGTCGTATTCGATGCTGCGCATGGCCTTGTCACCGACTTTGCCGGGCGCAATGAATACGCTGATCATCACCGGAATGCGTTTCTGAACCGTCAGATTATCCAGCACATTCAGCGTGCGGCGGCCGTTGCGCGCAATGTGGCCTTGGCCATCCTGCCAGATCATTAACGCGGCGGGCGTGGCTGGATCATACTGCGCGGGAACGTAAATCCAATAATCGCTCTGCATGCCGCTGTAGACCTTACTGGTGTGAACCAGTTTTTCGGACAGCTTGCCCTGCGGCACATCGGCCTGTTCATAGGATGACGGCAGAAACACCGGAACGTCGAACTGAAATCCGTTGGCGAGACGTCCGCCGAACGGGGCTCCGTCGATCATGTAGTGAAACTCGTGGCCCCGGCCCGCTGTCAGTCTGACAACTACAGTCCACAGATTGCCGTCAATACGCGTCATCGGCACCGGCTTGTCGCCATCGGTAACCAGCAGAGGAGTTTTGTCCGTATCAATCGCGAACAGCATTTCTTCGTGGTCGCCGATGTAGGCGACACCTTTTTTCAGGTCGTCCTCTTTCAACCGGGAGCGAAGTTGCGTCGCGTCGTGAGACAGATCCGTTAACTTCGGATCCGCGGCAAACACTGTAGCGGCGAGGGCACAGCAAAAAACAAGTGATTTCATACCTTACCCATTTTGTCCTGAATGATGTCGAAAAGTTCGTCGATATCGGAAGGGCGCGTGTGGATGTGTGTCGAAAGGCGGACCTGCTGGCCTCCGCTGACAAAAATCTTGCGCTTCGTGGTCTCCTGCCAGACCGCGCTCGAGTCCTTGTTGAACTTGATACACACCAGGGCCGCGAACATGCGGTCGTCATTGGGCGTCAAAAGCTGAATATAGGGCAGCTTGGCGGCGCGCTCATAAGTCTGCCGCGCGAGCTGATGAATGCGGGTATAAATGCGGTCCGGTCCAACGGCTTGCGCGAAGCGGAGCCCGGCGATCATGCCTTCGAAAATCGCGCGATTATTGGTGCCCTGCCTCATGAATCGTCCGGCCTTCAGCGATTTGTCGTCCCAGCCGCCGGTGACGTTCAGAGGCCACAGGCGATCGAGATTCTCCTCGCGGATATACAGGAAGCCGGATCCGGCCGGCGCGAACATCCATTTATGAGGGCTGCCGGCGAAAAAATCGCAATGCAGATCGGAGATCTTCAGAGCCATCTGGCCATGCATGTGCGCTCCGTCGACCAATGTCATCACACCCTTGGCGCGCGCGGCGTCGCAGATTTCCCGGATCGGCATGATCAAGCCGGTGGGACTGATGATCCCGCTGAAACTCACGATGCGCGTCTTCGGACCGATGGCGGAGATCATCAGATCCGCCAACTGGCCGGGGTCTTTTGGAGGTAAAGGAATGTTGACTTCGCGAATCGTAATTCCGTAGCGAGCGCGCTTCGCCTCCCAACCAGCCTTGCCCGACGTATGCTCCAGGTTGGTCATCAAAACTTCGTCGCCAGCTTTGAGATCGAGGCCGGAGGCGACGGTGGTGAGCGCCTCGGTCGCGTTATGCATCAGCGCGAGCTCGTCCTTATTGCAGCCAAGATATTTTGAAAGCTCCTCACGCTCCTCGTCCAGCGTTTCATAGCCCCAGCGCGGATACGGGTACGACAACTCCAGCGCCGCGGCGTTCTGCAAATATTCCGCGACGGTGTGATATACCGGCCGAGGAAGCACACCCAGGCTGCCGTTGTTCAGAAATGAACGCCACTGCGGCAGGAAGAACTGTTCCTCGCGCATGCGCTTCCAATAAGTTTCGGGATCGCGGCTGAACAGCGCGTTATCCGGAAGAGACGAAGGCGTAGCTCCCAGCACTTTCTGCCAAGGCACGCCGAACAGAGTGGCGCCTGCGCGCAGAGCATTGCGTCGATTCATGAAAATTAGTCTACGACGAATCGAGTGGACGGTTTAGGCCGGCAGATACTGCTGAACGGTGCTGAAGAAGGCGCGCACGAAATCGACGCCGGTTTTGGTCGCCCTCGCTTCGTCGTTATTGGCGATGGGCACGATAACCCGCACTAGCGCCGTATCGGTGCGATTCAGCCGCATGGCGTCGGCCACGACCCAGAATTTAGCTTTAAATTCGTCGGCCACCACCCGGTCGCGCGACTGATACCAATACAGAACCAATTCCCGTTCATCGCCATGCACGATCACATACCGGTTCACGACGACGGGCGCGGCCAATCCGATATCCACCGGATAATTTTGGGAACTCAACTGCGTCCAGCCCGATCCTGGCAGGCAATTTTTGGGAGAATGCGGGGTTTTCCCGTTGCGCTGGGTGCGAAAAGACGCCACGAACAGACTGGCTTGGTCGCCCGTCGAAGTGTCCCTATAGACGCGGTTCAAAGTATCGTCGGCTTTGAGTACGTCCTCAGTTTCCTTATCCACGAAGCTCTCCTGCGCCATGTTCCAGGAGCCAAACTCATGCGGCACCTGAGCTAAAGGACGGCTGGGCGGAACATATTCCGGCCGGATGGAGCTGTAGAGCACAGCGGTCTGGATGATGAGAAACAGGGTCACCAGCCGGGCAGGAGTCGAATTCAAAAACTTAAACAACGGGAGCCTCTTTCGCGAACTTCCGATAAATCCAGTTTATCAGAAGGTGCAGAACCACCAGCATCACCAGCGCGATGAGAAAAATGACAAAGCCTTCCAGTTCATGGAAAAAGCCCTTCGCCAGTTCAGTATTGTATTCGCTGAGAATTCCGGTGATGGTCACGCGGCCCGCGTTGGCGAGAATCGCAATCGGCAGGACTCCGATGAACAGCGCCCAGCGCATCCAGACTTTGCGGTCGAAGAAATATGCATAGACCAGCGCCAGGAACGATAAGGACAATAAACTGCGAATCCCACTGCATGCCTCGGCGACCGAAAGCTTTTGACTGGCCAGTTCGAGCACGTTCCCTTCGCGCAGGACCGGGATGTTGATCAGTCCGAGAAGATTTTCCGCCACTCTGCTGGCGAACAGTTGCAGGGGAAATGTGATCTGGTTATAAACCACCGTCGGAATCGGAATCATGAAGGGAAGCAACAATAAAGGAAATGCCAGTTCCCTGACCAGCGCTTTACCGCCCAGAACCAGCAGCAATCCCACCAGCGAAATCAGGAAGGCGGTGCGTTGAAGAAACAGCTCCGCTCCCAGCAATCCTATGTAAGCCTGGAAGGCGCCCCAGGCCAGAAGGGCGACTCCCCACCAGGCGGGCTTCCATTCCAAAGCTATCAACTGATCGCGCCGCTGCCAGGCGATATAACCGGCGACTAAGGGCACAAAGAATCCATGCCCGACATCCTCGTCAGTCGACCATTGCCATACCAGGTGCTTCAGAATGGGAAAATACGCGACGATGAGAAGAAGGCTGAACCATGCGATCGCCGTCCAAGGCAGGTCCTTCCTGTCAGCATGCGGGGCCGGCGCATCGGCAGATTTCGGCAATAGATTTTCCACCGGCGACATAATTAGGAACGAAACTACAGTTAAACACACTCATCTGGACTACGCCAGTACGTGTTTAGTCGAGGGCTTAATTGACCACCGTCGTAGCATCCGTCGTAGCGTCCGATTTCAGGCGTCCGGTAACACGGGCCACCAGCCGGCGAGGGTCTAATAAATGTTGCGGGCGGAAGTGCCGCTGCGACCAGCGGCTGCCCGGCGCGAACTCGACTCCGAGAAAATATCCGATGTCACGGAACACGCAATACTTGACGATGCCGGAGAGCTCGCCGTTGGGATAACTCATCCTCATCGTGGTGCCGTGCGGCACGGGACGGTCGACTTGCAGGCATGCGCCCGAAAGCGAGATATCCTCCAGATTGGCCACACCACGACGGGTCCGCCCATTCTGGTCCTTCCACTGTACGTCCACAAGGTCCGCGCACAGCATCCGAGGTTCAATACGCCTATCCTGCATTTTTTTCGTAATTCCGTCTCTGTTTACTTCAATCGGCCGGAAATCCAAATAACCGGCATTTATCCCTTAGACAAAATCGCCCTAAGTGAAACATAAGGTGAGTTCCTGGGCGTATAACCCATGCCCGATTGGTACCATGTTTTGGAAGCGCACGCAATGCAGGCAATTTTCGATGAGATCCGTCTATTCACGTCCCGAATCGGGAGTTTGCGCTCTATTTTGCCCCACTTAGCGTTGCTCGTCGCTTTTGGGATCATGATTCCGCGCTTGAAAAGCCTGGACTTTCTTGATCCGCAGATTCTGGGAGCCTACGCGTGCCTCGGGCTGCTTTTCGCCGGACCCGCGACGGCGCAATTATTTGCCGACCCAGGGCGGGTGCCTTTTCAGGTGGCAAAAGCTCGGATTTTGGTGGGGGTGGTCTATGGTGAAGTGGTAGTACTCCTGCTGCTCGGGGCTAGTATCGCGACGGTGTATTTGAGCTTTCTAGGCCGTTTTGTGCCGACGCCGGATTGGGGTTCGCTGGCTCGCACGGCTCTATTTGGCTTGTGCGCGTGCGGATTATTCGCATCGATGGCGGCGTGGGTCGCGGTACAATTTTCGAAAAACGCAGCGAGGATGCTGATGCGGCTGGCATTTTTCGGATTGCTGGTCTTGTTTTTCTATCGCGGGCAATGGCTGCCGGACGTCGGGTTGACGGCCGCGAGCGGGTGCATTGTCGTGGCGGGAGTTTTCATTGCACTATTGAGGCGCGCATGCCGTTAATCGCAGTTCCTTATCATCTGGGACGTCGCGGCGTAGAGGTCGGACGCGGACCGCTCGTGATCCTAGAGGACCTTGGAGTGCCATGCCAGATGATCGAAAGCGACGGCGGGATCGCGGATATAAATGCGCGGCTGACAGAGGCGGTGAAGGCCGATTCCGGGCCGGTTCTGGTGCTGGCGGGGAATTGTAATTCGTGCCTGGGAACGCTGGCGGGCATGGAAAATCCGGGGATCGTCTGGTTCGATGCGCATGGCGATTTCAATACTCCGGAGACGACCATCAGTGGAGCGCTGGAGGGAATGTCGCTCGCGATCGCAACCGGTCATTGTCATCCGGAATGGATGGCGCGTCCGGTGCCGGAACAGAATTGCGTGCTGGTGGCGACGCGGAGTCTCGACCCGCTCGAAGAGCCGCGGCTGCGCGCGAGCAGGATCAATGTCACTTCACTCGATGGGTTGCGGGATGCGCTCATCGAGCTACGCGTCGACAGTATCTATCTGCACCTCGATCTGGATGTTCTCGACCCGTCGATTTCGCCGGGCGTGAATTTCTCCGAGCCTGGGGGAATTTCCGAGCAGCAGCTTATCGACGCGGTCGAGCAGGTGATTGCGACCGGGAAACTTCGCGCGGCCGCCATCACGAATTTCAATCCCGACCGGGATCGCGACGGCCAGACGCTCAAAATCGTCCGCGGATTGGTTGCTATCCTGAACCGAACTGCTGACGAATGACAATCCACGCTAAAGCGCCGTGCCGGGTCGACCTGGCCGGCGGCACACTCGACATCTGGCCGTTATATCTGTTTCATGAAAATTCGGTGACGGTGAATTTCGCGGTCGACCGCTACACTCATGCCCGCATCGAGCCTCATGCTGGAACGAAGATCACCTTCCAGTCTACCGACCTGAATCGCGATGCGGCTTACGAATCACTCGACCATCTTCTGGCGGCGAAAAAACACCCGCTTCCGTTGGCCGCTGAGATTGTCCGATTCTTCCGCCCCGGCGAGGGCTTCCATCTCGAAACCGGCTCCGAGTCTCCGGCGGGCGCGGGAATCTCCGGCTCTTCGGCGCTGATCATTGCCACCACCAACGCGTTCAACAAATGGCTGAAACGCGGTTATTCGCGGGAAAAACTGCGGGAAATATCGCAGAATATCGAAGCCCGCCTGATTCGCGTGCCGACCGGCTGCCAGGATTATTACCCGGCCATGTATGGAGGCGTCAGCGCGATTGAGCTGGGCTGCGCGGGGATTCGAAGGGTCGCGGTCGATGTTGCTCCGGAGGAGTTGGAGGCGCGCATCGTGCTGGCCTACAGCCGGGAGCCGCGCAATTCCGGAATCAACAATTGGGAAGTGACCAAAGGCCACATCAATGGGAACGCGCGTGTCCATCGGAATTTCGCGACCATCGCTTCGATTGCCAGCGCCATGCGCGGGGCGCTTGAAAAGCAGGACTGGACCGAGGCTGCCCGCCTGCTGCGCGAAGAATGGACTCATCGCAAGCGGAACGCGCCCGGCATTTCGACGCCTCTGATCGACCGCATAATCCAGGTGACCCGCCGCAAAGGGGCGCTGGCGGCCAAGGTCTGCGGCGCGGGCGGAGGCGGCTGCGTCCTTTTCTTCGTGGAGCCCGATGCGCGATCGCGCGTCGTCTCGTTGATCGAAAAAGAAGGCGCAACCGTCCTGCCTGTCAAGGTCGCGCGCCGCGGAGTCGAGGTTCGGGTTTCGAAATGACGGATGAAAAAAAGCCCGACCTTCTCGGCTTGGCCCTTCGCGTCGGGCTGTTTATCCTGATCGGGTATTTGAGCCTTAACGTGTTCGGAATCGTTCTCTTTTCGTTAGCCGGCTCATTTATCACCGCGGTCATGGCGACGTTTGCCGCCGCAGCATTAGCCAATGCGATCACGGTTCGGATCTACGAACGAGGACAACTCTCCGCACTCGGCTTGGGTTGGCAGCCTACGTCGTCGCGCGAATTTCTACTGGGCATGGGCAGCGGCGTGGGCGCGGCGTGCGTGGTTCTGCTCTTGCCGGTCGCGGCCGGCGTGGCGTCTTTTCAAAAGGTCCCTGCGTCCGAACACATCATCGCGAGCCTGGCGTTCGTCAGCATTGTGCTCCTTTTTGGGGCGTTTGGCGAGGAAATGCTGTTCCATGGCTACGCTTTCCAATTGCTGATTCGCCGCATCGGCGGCTTTGCGACCATTCTTCCCGCCGCTGTGCTATTCGGACTCGCGCACATGGATAACCCCAATCGGAACCTGCTGGGCATCGCCAATACGATGTTGTGGGGAGTTCTGCTTGGCTATGGCTACCTGCGCACCAGCGCGCTCTGGCTGCCCATCGGCCTGCATTTCGGGTGGAACGTCGCGCTCCCCCTCTTCGGCGCGAATTTGAGCGGGTTTACAATGGGAGTCACTGGATATGCGCTTCATTGGTCGGCTGGCGATCTTTGGAGCGGAGGCGGGTACGGGCCGGAAGGCAGCGTGCTGACGACCGCAATCGTCATTGTGTTGTTTTTCGTGCTGCATAGATTTACGACAGAGCAGGAATCGTTGTAGGGGTGTTGTTTATGCGAAGCTTTCCGCGAGTGCTGGCGGCGCTCATCATTATCGGATCGGTAAAAGGCGACCAGAAGAAGCTCACCGAAGATCAAAAAATAGAGCTTCTGCGGGGCTTGCTCAGCGAGTACGCCACGGTGAAGGCTCCTCTGCCGCGATCGAAGAAGCCGCTGGAATTCCGTTCCGACGGCACGTACGATAAACAGCACTGGCTCGATGTCGGTAAGCAGAGCGGTCCGGCGGCGCGCATCGGCGATCTGGTGCAGGTCACGCACATCGATATCGAAAAAGACGCGATTGTGTTCGAGATCAACCATGGGCTCAAAAACAGCGGGTCGTGGAAGGATCACGTGCAGGTGGGCATCGGCGGAGGCATGGCGCCCATTTCCCGCAGCGACGCCAACGCTCCTGGCGGCACCAACATCGTATTGAGATTTCCAGAGGCGATCGGCGATATTAACTCGGCCGATGTGAAGAAGATACTCGCGCCGGTGCTCGACTTCGAGAAGCATAGCGCGACCGAAAATTACGTCGATACTCTGCCGCCCGAAGTGAAGGTGGCGATCGCCGAGAAGAAGCCGATTGAAGGAATGGATCGTGACCAGGTGCTACTGGCGCTGGGCCGTCCTTTGCATAAATCGCGGGAGAGCAAAGACGGCGTCGATTACGAAGATTGGATCTACGGCCAACCGCCCGGCCGGGTGACGTTCGTGACGTTCGCCGGCCCGAAGGTGGTAAAAATCAAGGAAACTTACGCGGGCCTGGGCGGCACTGTCGCGGAGACGCCGAAGCAGCCCTAATCCTTGGTGGCAGCCCCAAGCCGGGTGATACATTAGTCGAATGCAGACGACGAAGTGCCGCAAATGTTCGAGCGACCTTCCTGAAAATAGCCGCTTCTGCCTTTCCTGCGGCACGCCGGTGCAACCCGATTCTCTGGCCACGCAAACGGTGGCGACATCGTCTTCCCATTCGCCGTCATCGAAACTTCGTAGCTCCTCGACGACCTCTTCGAGCGACGGCCGATTCCTCCCCGGAACACTTCTTGCCGAGCGCTACCGCATCGTCGCCAAATTGGGCCAAGGCGGCATGGGCGAGGTCTATCGCGCCGACGATCTGGTCCTGGCGCAAGCCGTTGCCTTGAAATTCCTGCCTCCAGAGGCGACCAATAATCCGCAGGCGCTCGACCGCTTCCGCAATGAGGTCCGGATCGCCCGCCAGGTTTCGCATCCCAACGTTTGCCGCGTCTACGACCTGGGCGAAATCGATGGCCAATTGTTTCTCTCGATGGAGTATGTCGATGGCGAAGACGTCGGGGTCCTGCTGCGCCGCATCGGGCGTCTGCCTTCGGTCAAGGCGCTCGAAATTGCACGTAAGTTGTGCGCCGGTCTGGCCGCGGCGCATGAGAAAGGGGTGCTCCATCGCGATCTGAAACCGGGCAATATCATGCTCGATTCGCACGGCCAGGTGCTGATCACCGATTTCGGACTCGCCGCGCTGGCGGGCCAAGTCGAAGGCGCCGAGGTCCGCAATGGCACGCCCGCCTACATGGCGCCGGAGCAGCTGGATGGGAAAGAGGTCACGGTTCGCAGCGAGGTTTATTCGCTGGGTCTGGTGCTGTATGAGATTTTCACCGGCAAGCGTCCTTTTGAAAGCGCTACGCTCGCCGACCTCGTCCGCACTCGAAATGAGAGCGCGCCGGCCAGTCCATCGACGCTGGTTCCCGACCTGGACGAAGCTGTCGAACGCGTAATCCTGCGCTGCATGGAGCGTGATCCCGCGCTGCGTCCTGCTTCGGCGTTGGCCGTCGCCGCGGCTCTGCCCGGCGGAGATCCGTTGGCTGCCGCGCTGGCCGCCGGCGAAACTCCGTCACCTCAAATGGTGGCAGCGGCGGGCGATCTGTTGGGACTCTCTCCGCGCATTGCCAGCGCCTGCCTGGCCTTCGTCGTCCTCGGAACTCTTGCCGCTTGGGCGCTTGGCGTAAAAGACAACACCGTGGAAATCGCGGGCGCCGACACTACCCCTGAAGTGTTGCAGCACCGCGCGCGCTTTGTGCTCGATCGTTTGGGTTATGGCGCCAAGCCAGCCGACTCCGTGAGTGGCTTCGCTTTCGAGGCCGGCGGCTTGCGCTACCAGGAAAAGCAGGCCGGCGCCAAGCCGGACTTCCCGGCGATCCTGGCGCATCGGCCCAGGACGCTTGTCTTTTGGTACCGCGAAAGTCCCCAGTCGATGATCCCCCAGACCTGGCACGACGACCTCATGACGCCCGGCGTACCGCAGGAGGACGATCCGCCGCGCGACCTTCCGGGCATGACTTATCTCAAGCTTGACGATCAATCCCGGCTCATCTCTTTCGACGCTGTCCCGCCGCAATTGCGCCCGGCCGGAGCAGTGGCGCAGCCTGCCGACTGGAGCGAGCTGTTCAAGCTTTCGGAGCTGGATCCGGCGCAGTTTCAAAAAGCCGAGCCGCTTTGGACGCCTCCTCACGCAGCCGACGAGAGAGCCGCTTGGACCGGAGTCTATCCGGGAACATCGATCCCGCTGCGCGTCGAAGCGGCGGCGTGGCTCGGCAAGCCGGTATTTTTCAAGCTTGCCGGACCGTGGACCAAGCCTTCCGATGACCATACTTTTACCGCGGGCGAAAAGGCGCAAATTGTAATTCTGCTCACCATGGGGATCCTGATTTTAATAGTCCCGGCATGGCTCGCGTGGCGGAATTTAGCCCGTGGCAGGGCCGACCGCCGCGGCGCTTTGCGTCTGGGTGTCGCCGTTTTCTGCGCCTACTTTCTGTTGTGGATCTTGCGCGGACACTTCGCGGCCGACATCGGATTGTTCGGTTTATTGGTCGGGGCTCTGTCTTCGTGTCTATTCAGCGCCGCCCTGTTCTGGGCCGTCTATCTGGCGCTGGAACCTTATGTGCGGCGACACTGGCCGCATTCGATTATTTCCTGGAGCCGTCTGATCAACGGGCAGCTTCGCGACCCCGCCGTGGGACGCGATGTGCTGTTCGGCTCCGCATTGGGAACGGTGTGGACGTTGATCAATGGCGTCACTTCCACGCTGGACCGCGCTCTAGGAGGGGAGCCGTCGTTTCCGAATACCGCCTATCTGGAGGGCGCGCGCAGCGCGTTGGGAGCATGGACGATCCAGGTGCCGGGCGCGATTCGCGGCGCGCTGGTGTTCTTTTTCATGCTGTTCATTCTGCGCGTCCTGCTGCGAAATAAATGGCTCGCGGCCGCCGCTTTCGTGGCCGTGTGGACCCTGCTCAAGGGTACGGGAAGCGTCCACCCGTTCATCGAAATTCCCGGCATCGTGGCGATTTATGTCGTCGCCGCCGTTGCGCTGGTGCGCTTCGGCCTGGTCACGCTAGCCGCGGCCGCATTTACCGCCGACGCGATCGGCAATCTTCCCATCACGATGAACCCCTCAATGTGGTATTTCGGAAGCACCGTATTTGTGATGGCGAGCGTGGTATTACTGGCCGCCTGGGCCTTCCACGCCGCCACCGCCGGCCGCAAACTGTTCTCAGCCGATCTCTTCGAATAGCCTGCTACCCCATCGAGTAGAAAAATTCCTCGTGGACAACCTTCCCGTCCTTCACGGTGTACAGCGCTGCCTCGTCCAACAAAAACCGCTTCCCGGCCATCGCCCCCGCCTTGGCAGTCACATCGTATTTAAAGTGGACGATGAACCGGTCGCCATGGGGATACGGACCCTCCGCCTCAGCCTTATGGACCTCGTGGTTCGCGGCCCACCACTCCCCTTTGCCTTTAATCGCCGCAATCCCTTCGGACCGTGCCGACCCTCCGGGAGGCGCGCCGGCCTCGACACTCACGATGTCAGGGCTATAGAGCTCCTCGATCGCCTCAACATGCTTGCCTTCCAGGCATAACGCCACCAGCTTCTTTCCAACCGTTAACGAATCACTCATGGTGTTTCCTCCGGCCTAAGAATATCAAACCTAGCCGGTGGGTAGTCAACTAACTTGTATGGGCAGCTGTACGATCAACGCTGTCGACTCGCCTTCCTTCGTTTCCACCTGGATGGTCCCTTTATGCTGCTCGACTACGATCTGGTAGCTGAGAGATAGCCCCAATCCCATACCCGATCCGGGCGGTTTGGTGGTGAAGAATGGATTGAAGATTTTCTGAAGCGCGTCCTTGGAAATCCCCGCGCCGTTATCCTCAATCCGGATCTCGACGTGAGCACTACCGGCATGCGTGCTGACCTTCAGCGTGGGCCGGAAATTGGCGCCTGACTGGAGGCTTTTTTGATGCGCGGCGTAGCAGCCGTTGTTGGCGATGTTCAGAAATGCGCGGCTTAAATCGCTGGTCACTGCCGGGATCATAGGCAGGTTTGGATCGTAGGAGCTTTCAATCGCGATATGGAAGTTAGAATCCTGGGTCCGCAGCCCTTGATACGCGAGGTCGACTGCTCCTGCCACCAAAACGTTTAAATCCGTCAGTTCCCGTTGGCCTTCTCCGCGCGCATGGGCCAGCATCCCGCGGACGATGCTATCGGCGCGCTCCCCGTGGTCGCGGATGCGCCGCAGATTCGCGGTCAGAGCGGCCATAATCTCCTCTACATTCGCGCCCTCCAGGAGCCCCTGCCGCAAATCCTCGACCAAATCCGTCGACACGTCGGCGAAGTTATTGACGAAATTCAGCGGATTCTTGATCTCGTGCGCGATTCCCACGGTGAGGGCGCCCAGCGAGGCCATTTTTTCCTGCACGACCAGTTGAGTTTGCGCCTCTTTGAGCTGCTGGAGAGCCTGTTCCAATTCCGCGGTTCTGCGGCGTTCCCGATCCCGCAACCGTTTCTTTTCGAGGGACGCGCCGATGCGGGCTCTTAGAATTACAGGGTCGAATGGCTTGGCCAGGTAGTCCTCGGCGCCCATCTCGATGCAGCGCACGACGCTCTGCGCTTCATCGAGCGCGGAAATCATGATCACCGGCAGATCGCGAAGGGATGCATTCTGCTTCAACCGCGCCAGGACTTCGTAACCATCCATCTCCGGCATGATCACGTCGAGCAACATGAGATCGTAAGCGCCGGCGTCAAGTTGCTGGAGCGCTTCCATCCCGTTCCCGGCCTCCTGCACCCAATGCCCCTCCCGCTCCAGGCGCCGGCGTAGCAAGTCGCGATTGGCGGCATTGTCCTCGACCACCAGGATCCGTCCCGTTTCCGGGGACGAGGAAACTTCGGTCTTTTCCGCAATCCGCGCAGGCGAGGGCTCAGAGTCCGGGGGCACCCACTGCACCACTGAAAGCAAGTTCCGCAAGGCATCCGAAATACGGCCGGCATCGGCGAGCGCATCGGGGGCTTCGAACTCGCGCAGCCTGCCTCCGAGCGCGATTGCCGCTCCCAAGAGTTGTTCCGCCTCCGGGCGCACGCCGGACTCAAGAGCCTGGAGCTGTTCAAAGGTTACACCGTCGCCCCGATCTGAAAGGGCTGTCTGGATGCGTTCGAGGAGTGCGCGTCCTGCCGCCTCAATTCCGGTCAGGGCCGGTGCGACCTCCCTAAATCCGCCTTCTTCGGCATCCTCGAGCAAGATCGCGGTGTAGCCAAGGAGCTGATTGAAAGGCGTTCGAAGTTCATGACGCAAGTGTGCGAGCGCGTCGCCTTTAAGCGGAGCTTTCATGATTTTATCTGGGCCGCGAGGAGACGATCCATCTTGTCTAACAAGCGCGGCATTTCGATCGGCTTGGTGTCATAATCGTCGCATCCGCATTCCAGGGCCTTGGCGCGATCTCCGGCCATGGCGTGCGCCGTCAGCGCAATGATGGGAATCGATCGCGTAGCTTCCTCCGCTTTCAGGATACGGGTCGCGCCCCAGCCATCGAGGACCGGCAGGCTCATGTCCATTAATATGATGCTGGGCATTTCGCGGCGGGCCGTTTCCACACCCTCCTGGCCGTCCGCGGCCACGATGACTTCGAATCCGCGGCGCACCAGGCGGCGCGACAGCATATCGCGGTTCATCTCGATATCTTCCACCAGAAGAACTTTCGGCATCGCGATCTCCTTAGCCCCGATAACGCAGAGCCATCACCGTAATATCGTCATTTTGCGCGGTTCCCGGGGAAAAGAACCGTAACGAGGTGAACAGGTCCAGAACCATGCGCTCCGCTGTTGACGATGCATGGAGGTTCACATGCTCCTTCAGACGAACGTCGCCAAACCACTGACGATCTCCGTTGGGTGCTTCCGTGACCCCGTCGGTGTAGAGCAGCAGCCCGTCGCCGGGCTTCATTTGGATCATCCCGGTGCGGTAATTGTCGTCCGATTTCACAGAAACGCCGTGCAGAGGCTTCGCGCCACCGGCTTCAGAATAGAGATAGGGGACCGAATGTCCGTTGTTTGCAAATTGCAGCTCACCACTCCTGGTATCCAAAACCCCGTAGAACAATGTCGGGCACATCGAGGCGTCCTGCTGGTCCGCCAAAGCCGCCTCCAAATGCTTCAAACAGGCGCCGGGCGCCATCTCCCACTGCGCGGTGGCACGCAGCAGAGTCCGCGTGATCGCCGCAAACAGCGCCGCGGCAACGCCGGTTCCATTGACGTCTCCGATCATGAACGCGAGATGAGTCTTATCGAGAAGGAAATAATCGAACAGGTCGCCACTCACACCTTTGGCGGGCGCCATGGCTGCGTGCAATTCAAAATCGTGACGCTCCGGGAAAGGAGGAAAAGTCCTCGGCATGGTCCACTGCTGGATGCGCGCCGCGACGTTCAGCTCATGCTGCAATGCGATCAAGTCGTCCTGCGTCTCGATGGACTTCTTTACTCGCGCGATATGCGCCAGTCCTTTGCGAATGGTGAGCTCAAAATCCGCGAAGTCGATGGGCTTGGTCAGGAAGTCGATGGCTCCGCGGTTCATCGCCGTCCGGATATTGGCCATGTCCCCATAGGCGGAAACAATCACCGTCTTCATCGGCTTTCCAAACTCGTTCAGCCGGCCCAGAAGCGTCAATCCGTCCATAACCGGCATATTAATGTCGGTCAGCACTAAATCGATTCCAGGCTCCCCGGCAAGGGTCTGGAGCGCTTCTTCTCCGTTGCGGCTAAAGAAAAACTCGAATTCGTTGTCGCGGATTTGCTGCCGCAACTTCTGCCGGACCAGAGACTCCATGTCCGGCTCATCGTCTACGACCAAAATCTGATAAGGCATCGGCGTGTGCGCAACCCCTACACTTCATTTCGGCCATTGCGGCCGCAGGATTAGCTGCGTAAATTCTGATGCCCTAGCAATCAGAACGGCCTATATCGGCCCGTCCGCGATGATCCGATCAACAAGTGCAGATATGCGTCCGGTCAACGTTCTTCCTACCCTCGACCCGCGTTTCGCGGCCGAGGCCGATCGTGAGCTCGCGCGACGATCGATTGTCGGCACCATGGCGTATGTTGTCCTGTTCCTGGTGCTAATGATGGTGACTCCTTACCGCCGGGATCATCCGGCGCTTATCGAAATCGCGGGTGCATTGCTTTGTGCTCTCGGAGTCAGCCGCCTGGCGATCGCGCTGCGGATGCGTGGAGGCGCCCCTTGGCGTCTGGCGTTCGAGATCGCCACCTATGCCTGCTCTCTTCTTTGGGGCCTATCGTGCGGGATGACTCTATTGCTGTACGGCGCGGGGTGGACGGGATTCCTAATGCTCCTGATGACGGCCGGCGTTATCAGTGGCGTACTGACCGCCCTGGCGCCGAACATCCGGATCTGCCGGGTGTATTTACTGACGATGCTCTCGCCGGCCATTCTATGGGGCGCGTTGCAGCGTAATTCGACCGGAGCAACCATCGCGATTGTGATCGGTCTCTATCTTCTTTATCAACTGGTGCAGGCGAATCAGCAATACGAATGGTATTGGTCCGGGGTGCAGGATCGGGCGTTGCTGGAATCGCAGGCGGCCGAACTGCGTGAAGCGAAGGAGACGGCGGATCTCGCCAACGACGCGAAGAGCCAATTCCTGGCCAATATGAGCCACGAACTCCGGACGCCGATGAACGCCATCATCGGCTATAGCGAAATGCTGGCCGAAGACGCCGTGGAACGCGGTCTGGAGCTGTTTGTTCGCGACCTGGACAAGATCAATACGGCCGGCAAGCAGTTGCTCGCTTTGATCAACGATATTCTCGATCTTTCGAAGATCGAGGCGGGCCGCATGGATCTTTATCTGGAGACGTTCGACATAGGCGAGATGCTGGCCGATATTTCGACGACCATGCAGCCGTTGCTGGACAAGAATTCGAATCAGTTGATTCTCGATCTGCCGCCGGGGATCGGAGGCATGCATGCGGACCTTACCAAGGTGCGCCAGATTCTATTCAATCTGCTGAGCAACGCCTCTAAGTTCACCAAGTCCGGTGAGATCCGGCTGGTGGTCCGCCGTCCGGTTACTGAGGGCAGAGAATGGATCGAACTGCAAGTGCAGGATTCGGGGATCGGCCTCACGCCCGAACAAGCCGCGAAGGTATTCGATTCCTTCACCCAGGCGGATGCATCGACCACCCGCAAATACGGCGGTACCGGCCTTGGTCTCACCATCACTCGGAAGTTCTGCGAAATGATGTCCGGCGATATCAGCGTCGAGAGCGAGGCCGGCAAAGGCGCCGTCTTCACGGTTCGGCTTCCGGCTCGCGTAGCCGACCAGACCCTTCCGCCGGCTTCGCTTCAGCAACTGGCGAGCGCAGTGGCTTCGAGCACTGAGCCGAGCGGCGTGGCAGGGTCCGTACTGGTGATTGATGACGATCCGGTGATCCAGGATTTGATGGGATCGTTTTTACACAAGGAAGGTTATCGGGTCACGGTGGCCGCGGGTGGGGAAGAGGGTTTGCGGCGCGCCCGGGAGCTGCAACCGGATGTGATCACGCTCGATGTCGCCATGCCCAGCATGGATGGTTGGAGCGTCCTCTCGGCTCTCAAAGCCGATCCGGAACTGGCGCGTATTCCCGTTATCATGCTCACCATGGTCGACAACAAGACCATGGGCTACGCACTGGGTGCGGCCGATTACATGACCAAACCCATCAACCGCGAGCGCCTGATCTCCGTAATTCGCAAATACAGCCGGCTTCGCGACCACCGAAACGTCCTGATTGTCGAGGACGATCCGGATACGCGGGACATTATCAAGAGCACGCTCGAAAAAGATGGATGGAAAGTCGAAACGGCCGAGAATGGCAAGATTGCGTTGGAGCGGATCGGCACCAAACTGCCGGCGCTGGTGCTGCTCGATCTAATGATGCCTGAGATGGACGGCTTGACGTTCCTCGAGCAATTCCGCCGCATTCCTCACGCTCTGGCCGTCCCGGTGATCGTACTTACCGCCAAGGATCTGACGTCTGAGGATCGCCGCCGGCTGAGCGGTTATGTCGAGAAGGTGGTTGGAAAAGGGTCAAAGACGGATTCCCTACTCAAGGAAGTTCGTGAGCTGGTGGCGCAAAGCATGGGTCATTTGCGTCGTTAGAATCGTCCATGTTTTCGCGAAGGCCGACGAGGGGCGTCGGCCGCGGACCGGGGGTCCGCCCCACAAGTTACTAAGCGTGGTACGCGCGAAGGCCTGTTTCTAAATTCATCGCCCCACAACTACGATCATGAAACTATCGGGCAGCGCCTGCGGACGACCCTTTTTGCCATCCGTTCCTTCTGTGGGCGGTCCGAATTCCGCGGCGGGCAAATAAAGCTTGTGGGTTTTCTGGTCGGAACCGATGGTGCGGGCGCCGCGCATGGTCTCGATCGTCGCGAGGGAGCCGTATTTGCCAGGCGACGTCTCCCCCACCATCGTCATGTTGGAGTCGCCTCCGTTGGCGCTGAACGCGTATCCATCATCGAAAGCGACGCCATCGGTACCGGCGCCCGTCGCCGCCGTCGCAATCACCTTTCCGGCGGCCGGATCGCTCACGACCATCATTTTATTGCCGCAGACCGAGAACAAATAGCCTTTCTTCGGATCGATGGCCAGACCGCTGGGACCATCGCAGGGCGCAATGGAGTAGCGCTTCGCCACCAGCGCGTTCCTGGCGTCGATCTCCACGATCTCGTTCGTGTCTTCGATGTTTGCATAAACGCGGCCTTTGCCATCGACCTGCGCAAATTCAGGCTTGCCACCCACCGGAATCGAGGCCGTGATCACGCTGCCGGTTTTTGCGTCGATGGCGGTCGCATCCTTACTGCGCCCGTTCAGGGTAAACACGCGACGCGTGACCGGCTCGTAAATGATCGCGTCGGGATTCTGGCCGGTCTTGATCTTTCCCGTCACCTGGAGCGTTTTCAGGTCAAACACAGTCACGTCGTTATCGCGGCCGTCACTTGTGAAGCCCTTGCCTAGATCATTCGCGATCGCGATTCCGTGTACGCCATTCGTTCCGGGAATGGAGCCGACCAGCTTATCGGTCGCCGTATCGATCACTTCTGTCTGGCTGTTGTGCGAAACGTAGAGGCGATGATTCCCGCTATCGACATAGACGTAATCCCATCCGCCGGTGCCCCCGATCTTGATCCTGGTCAGAACCTTGTACGTGGGAGGAGCCGCGAAGGCGCAGGCGGCGGCGATCAAGGCGAGTGTGGCTTTCATTTCAGTTTGCTCCTCTCGCGTGACGTAGCGTCAGCGAAGGTTGATAATACCGCAGAAATCTGAAGATTTCCTGAAGCGGGCTTTGCGCCGCGGGCGGGAAACACGACGTCGAATCGAGAGCCTACGCCCGGGGTGCTCTCTACCTCGATGGTCGCGCCGTGCGCCTCGGCGATGGTTTCGGCGAGGGACAGTCCAAGTCCGTGGCCCGGACCGGTGCGCGAGGGATCCCCTCGATAGAAGCGTTTGAAGATGTGCGGCCGGCTTTGATTGGCGATGCCCACACCGGAGTCCTCAAAAGAGACGCGGACCTGGGTCGAGCTGTTCGAGACCGTGACCCGCGCCCGTCCGCCCGGATGCGAATATTTGAACGCGTTATCGAGAAGCGCCAAAAACAAGCGGTGAAGAGCCGCTCTGTTCGCCGCGATGCTTGCGGCATCCTTACTGTAATGCACGTCGAGGCTGATCTGGCGCGGCTCCGTGAGGCTGGCCATCTGCGTACACACCTCGCGCACAACGTCATTGGCGTCCACCGGAGTGAGCGGCATTTCCGCGGCCCGAGTGTCGCTGCGGGCCAGCGTCAACAGGTCCTCTACCAACCCCGTCATGCGGCCGCTCTCGGCGACGATCTCTTCAAGCGAAGCACGATAAGCTTCCGCGGTGCGATCCTTGCGAAGCGCTACTTCGGCGGTGGCGCGGATCACGGCCAGCGGCGTACGCAGCTCGTGGGACGCGTCGGCGACGAATTGCGACAACGTTTTCACCGCGGATTCGAGTCTCGCGAACATCATGTTGAGAACTTCGCTGAGTCGCGCAATTTCATCCTTGGTATCCAGTACCGGCAAACGCTGCGAAAGGTTCTCGATTCCAATGGTCAGTGCCGACGCGGTGATGTCATCAACGGGTCTGAGAGCTCGACGGCTCATCCAGGCTCCTCCGGCGCATGCCGCTAAAATGACGATGGGCGTGAGACTCAGCAGCAGGATGCGGAGCAGCTGCAAAGTATGGAATGTTTCGGCAAGCGACGCCGCCGTTTCCAGGCGGAAGGTGGTGTCGCGGACCCTGAAATCGCGGCGCAGCGTCCTGGCGTCCACAACAGCAGCCCGCGATCCTGCCGGATAACGGAATATAAACCCGTCGCTCCCTTGCACCTGAATCGAGACGGAGGGCGGCAGGGCTTGGCAGAATTCCTTGAGCTCCCCGATCAGGTGACCCTTCGATTCCATGGCCGATTCCGCGATGAAATAGGATTGAAAGCGCGCGGACGTGCCTTCCAGTTCCCGGTCGATTTCATGCAGCATTCGTTGGCGCATCGAAAAGAAGAGCAATCCGCCAAATAGAGCAAGGGCCGCTGAAAGGACCGCCGCGTACCACAAGGTCAACCGGAAACGAATACTCATGGGGTGGCCTTCATCAAGTATCCAAACCCGCGAACGGTGTGGATAAGCTTGGGCTCCCGCGTGTCCACCTTCAGCCGCAACAGCCGCATGAATACCTCGACGGTATTGGCCGTGACATCGCTGCCGAATCCCCACACCGACTCCAGAATTGCATCGCGGCTCACCGCTCGTCCGGCGTGGCGCATCAACAGCTCGAGCAGCATGTACTCGCGGGGAGTGAGGTTGATGATCTGGCCGGCGCGCATGACTTCTCGGCAGGCTGTATCGAGGCGCAGATCGGCGATCTGGAGCACGACGCCCCGCGGAATGGATCCGCGTCTGCTCACGGCGCGAATTCGCGCGAGAAATACTTCGATCGAGAAGGGCTTCGTCAAATAGTCATCAGCGCCGGCGTCAAGTCCCTTCACAACGTCGGTGGGAGCATCGCGAGCGGTCAGCATCAGCAGAGGCGCCTGCATTCGCGAGGCTCGCAGCTTTCGCGCGATGGCGATCCCGTCCATGGTGGGCAGCATCACATCGAGCACGATTACATCGAACTGCGCGCTTAGTGCTACCTCGTAGCCCTCCCTGCCATCATGCGCGACGACAACCTGATGACCCTCTTCTCCCAGTGTTTGCGCAAGTAGCCGAGCCAGGCGAGGTTCATCCTCGACGATGAGGATTCGCATCGTTCCATGATCGTACCAGAGCCGCCTGAAGATCTCCTGAAGAAACGTTCTTCCCGGCAGAATTTTGGCGTAGCGCCAAAAACTTGCCGTCTCGATTTCATTGTCTTGTGGAACATAGCTCTGGCTGACGGATTGCAAGGGAGTGTGTTTATGAGCATTTCCGAAATCTCCGGCGCGGCTCCCGTTCCCTTGCCCACGCCGGTCCCCGCGTCTGCCGGGACATCTTCCACGGGGGGCACCGAGCAATCGCTGCTCAGTGCCTTAGAGGCAAGCTCGCCGGGCATCTCGCCGACGGCGATTTTTCTCATCCAATTGGAGCAACTTCAGAAAGAGAATCCCGTAGAGTACGCAAAAGTGGCGGCCAGCATCTCTACGCAACTGCAAACCGACGCGAAAACGGCAGCCGTCGACGGAAACCCGACACAGGCCAATAAACTGGACCAGCTTGCCACGGTGTTTGATGCGTCGTCGCAATCCGGTCAGCTTCCGACGGTGGACGCTCTGCACGATGCGGGACTATCGCGGCATCATTTTCACGGGCATGACTCCCCGCAGGCGGCCGCTCCCACACCCGCGGTCGCGCCGGCCAGCGACAGCATCGAGTCGATTGTAGCCAGTGAAGTCTCGAACGCGATCAGCTCGCTGAATTCGTAATCCGCACCAACCGGCGTCCGAGCAGGGAACGCGCCGCGGCGAGGACGGCAGGCTCATCCACATCGAGATCGCCAAAGATTTTGACTAGATCGGCCACGGCGGTGCCTTCGTCCATTCGATCCAGCACTTCCCGCTCGAGCGAATCAAGCCGATGTTCGATCGTCAAGGCTTGGCCCATCAAAGTTGCCTTGGTTTTTGCACACAAATCGCTGCCAAGCACTCGTGCATTGAGAAGCGCGATGGGTCCGGCGCGGGTCAGCCGGCTGTGCCTGAGGGCTTGCTCACAATCGACATGCCGTATCATGCGTTCGGCGAGAAAAGCGGCATCGATCTCGGCTCCCGCGGCGCGGCGTGGAGGCGGCGATTCCTCCATACGCTCCCAAGGCGTACCGCTGCTCCACTCAAAGGAAATGATCAGCGAGACCACCCGGACGTAGCCCTGCGCCCGCAGATTGCCGGCCCACTGTTCGATCGAATCGAGAAAGGACTGGAACTCATTTCCTTTGGCGTGTCCGATGGCGTATTTCACAGCGGTGTGTTCCGCCACGCGGAGGATATGGATGTCCATCGGAGCCCCATTCAGCCATTCGCGCAAACGATGGACCAACGGCTGCTGGTCGCGTTCCCCGAGCTCGGTCACGATCTGCGCCAGCCCGCCCGGAGCGAGGTGATGCGGCAAGCCGGCAACGATTCGCTTCTGGATGTCTTCTCCCGAATGGCCTCCGTCACGGAACCGAAGGGTATTGAGCGGGGAGGGCACAAACGGCGGATTCGCTGTGATCAGGTCAAAACATTGGCCGCGCACAGCTTCGAACAGATCGCCCACCGCAACTTCCAGGTTGGCGATGCCCGAAGCCTGGGCGTTGAAGCGGGTACAGCGGGCCGCGCGAGGATTGATATCGATGGCGAATACCTGGTGGGCGTGAGTGGAGGCGAGCAGCGCATGAATGCCGGAGCCGGTACACAGGTCGAGCGCGGTGCGAAACGGCCGTCGTGTGGTACAGCGCGCCAGATGGCGGCTATCGAGGCCGACACCCATCACCTGATCGTAGGGAACCGACGCATACCCCGGATGGGGAAGTTCGGGCCACGCGTGATCCGAAAAGATTAGCCGGTCGCCAACGGGATAGAGCGAAGCGCGAGCCCGTGCGAACCCCGCCTCATCGATGGCGAGAAGTCCTGCGCGGATCAGCACAGCGCGTTCGGATCGGGCGAACAAGCGGTTTAGTTCGTGCGCCGGCAAAGTCCCTTGCAGCAGGAACAGATCGATCGCGAGCGCCAGCGGATCGCGGCCTGCCAAATACTGCGAGCGGTATATCGACACCAGACGCCACTGAAGATCGGCAAGATCCTCTAAACCAAGGCGCTTTCCCACTAAACTCTCAGAGTATCCGGCGCCGGCGAGTTTCGATAGGACGCCGCGAAGTCCCGGTACATCGGCAGGGTCGACCAGGAAACTGGCGGGCTCGGTCACATTTCTGAAGTACCGCGAGGCGAGATTTTGTCTCCAATTAATTTGCGCGATTATGCCTCGTTAAGGCTCGATCCATGTGCATAATGACGACATTATGCCCCTTTTTTGGTTGGCTGTGCTCCTCACGGGCGCCGGGACGGGTGTGGCTGCGGCGGCGCTGACTCGGCTGCTGGTAGTGGTGCAGCGTCTGATGTGGCACGGCTCAGGCATCGATCTTTTGGACGCCGCCGGGAAGGCCGGAGCGTGGCGGCACATTCTTGTTTTGCTCGGCGCGGGAGTCGTGACCGGCGTCGGGCAGATCATTCTGAGGCGCCTTTCGAGCGGCAACGGAATCGATACGACTGCCGCTATCTGGTTCCATGCAGGGCGTTTACCTGCCTTGCGCACTTTGGGCAGCGCTGTGCTTTCGGTCATCATCGTCGGCATGGGCGCGGCGCTGGGCCGGGAGGGCGCGCCGAAGCAAGCGGGCGCGGTAATCGCCAACTTCTTTTCAGACCGGGTTCGTTTGTCCGACGAACAACGCCGTCTTTTGGTGGCCTGCGGCTCAGGCGCTGGAATGGCCGCCGCCTATGGCGTCCCGTTGGGCGGCGCGCTGTTCTCATTGGAAGTAATGCGCGGGGTGTTGGCGCTGCGGTATGTGCTGCCGGCGATTTTCGCATCGGTCGTAGCTACCGCAGTGTCCTGGTTGGTGTTACCTGATGCGCCGACCTACCTCATTCCGGCTTATGCCAGCTCCATGTCGAGCATTATCTGGGCACTCATCGCCGGCCCGATTGCGGGCGTTGTTTCGGTGTTTTATGTTCGTGCAATCACATGGGCCGATCGCAACAAGCCTGAGGGTTGGCGCCGGCTGGCCGCGCCGGTGGTGGTCTTAGGGCTGCTGGGCGCGGCCTCGATTCCATTCCCGCAATTGCTTGGCAATGGCAAGGACATTTCGCAACTCGCGTTCACCAACCAGGTAGCGCCGCCGTTGCTGCTGATCCTGCTTGCGCTGCGGCCTTTGGCGACCGTGATGTGCGTGCGCAGCGGCGCTCCGGGCGGCTTGTTCACGCCATCTTTAACAGTCGGCGCATTGCTCGGCGCGGTGCTCGGACACGTCTGGTCCTGGATCTGGCCCGGTGTGCCGCCCGGGCTATTCGCTGTGCTGGGCGCGGCGGCGGTGCTCGCGGCAACTACCCAAGGTCCGATCTCGACTGTGGTTCTCATGATGGAACTCACCGGACGGGACCGGTCGTTTATCCTGCCGCTGCTTCTGGCGGTCGTTACCGCTACGCTTGTCGCACGGGCCATCGAACCGCGCTCTATCTACGACGCCCGTTTGACCGACGAGGAGGTCGAGGCGCGCCGGAAGTTGCGCGAACTGCCGGCGAGCTAATTTCCTTTCGGGAAATGCGCTTCGTACCAGCGGATGGAGCGCTCGATGAAGTCCACGTTGTGATGCGACTCCCGGACGCCGTGACCTTCGCGAGGATAGCGGACCATGATCGTCTCGACGCCCACGTCTTTGAGCGCGATGTAATATTGCTCAGCTTCGGCGATCGGAACATCGGGGTCGTTTTCACCGTGCACCATCATCGTCGGCGTGACGACGTTTCCGACATGCTTCAACGCGGAGCGTTCCCAGAGAATATCCATTAAATTACCCTGATGCGGATAGGCACCCCATTCCATGGCTTCGTATTGGTTGTAATACGTCATGTAGTTGTAGCTGATGATGTTGGTGATTGCGGCGGTGGGAATGGCCGCTTTGAACATGTGCGTCTGGGTGATCAGCCATGCGCTCAACTGGCCTCCGTAGCTGGTGCCTTCTATGCCGAGCCGGTTCTGATCGATCCATGTATAACGGCGCAGCGCGGCGTTCACGCCGTAGAGCACGTCCATCCCTTCATTCCCGTTCTGATCGGCGAAAACGGCGTCGGCGAAAGCCTGGCCGTAGCCTGTGGATCCACGGTAATTGATCATGATCGTGGCCCATCCATGCGCCGCGTAGACCTGGTTCTTGAAATTGAACGCCGGTCCTTGCTGGCCGTGCGGACCGCCGTGGATATTGACGATCAGAGGATATTTTTTATCGGCGCGAAAATCCGCTGGGTAAGTCAGGAACGCTTCGACCGTCCATTTATTGTCGTTGCTGATGAAGCTGAATGCCTCGACGGGCTCGACAGTTTTGCCGGCCAGCGCATCATGATTCAAGTCGGTAAGCTGCCGGGCTGGACCGTCGCCGGATTTGAGATACAGCTCCGCTTGATCGGATGGCGTCGACAGCGTATAGGCCAGCAGGTCGCCGTGCGCGGAAAACGACGCCACGCTTCCACGCTCCTTCACCACGGCTTCCGGTTTGCCGCCGGATGCCGAGGCCCGGTATAAATGTACTTCGCCGCGCTCCTGGGCGGTGAAATAAATCCAGCGTCCGTCGTTTGAAAATTGAGGTTCGCCCTGGCGGGCATCCAGATCTTTACCCACTTCGCGGCGATTCTTTCCGTTCGAATCCATCACCCAGACGTGGGTATCTTCCATGGTGGTTTCGCGATCGGTGAGGCCGCGCTTGGTGGCTTCATAGATGATGGTTTTTCCATCCGGAGAATAGTGCGGCCGATATTCGGCGTTCTCAGTGGCCGTCACCTGCCGGGTTTCACCAGTAGTCGGATCGAGCGTGAATAGATCGTAGTTGAAATACTGGTCATCATCTTGCGCGCGGTTCGAAATGTAGGCGATCTCTTTGCCTCCGGGCGACCAATGGATGGAGTGCTCATAATGGTCGCCGCTGGTCAACTGGCGCGATTTTCCGCTGGCCACATCGACCACGAAAATGTGAAGGCGCTTGTTGTCGTTAAAATGGGTATTTCCTTCTCCCGCGTCGGGCTTGTAAAGGTAACGCGTGATGACAATGGGATCTCCGGTGGCGTCGGCGGTTTCGGGGCCCGGCGTAGCGGAGACGTATGCGATCTGCTTGCTATCGGGCGACCATGTGGTGGTCTTGCCGGTGCTGGGAAGCGGGGCGTTGGTGCCCTCCAAAGGGCCAAGATATTTCTTACCGCTGCCATCGGGATACGCGACCAGCAATCCGGATTGACTGCCCAATTTTCCGGAATAAGAAATCCAATTTCCATCGGGCGACCACTCGGGATTTGCGGAAGGCTCATCGCCAGCGCTCAGGCAAATGGATTTTCCGTCGGCCAGCGTCATGATCCAGACCTGCCCGAAGGGGCGCCGGTTCGAATCGTTGCGCGTGACCGCATAGGCGAGGCGGGCTCCGTCCGGCGAGAATTGCACGGCTCCCACGGAGCGAAGTTTCAAGAAATCGGTCGATTGAAATCCTGACGAAAGGGCGAGCGCAGTGCATCCGGCCAAGGCAAATAAAATTTTGTGCATTGGAGCCACACTATCGGGCGCCGAGGGCTGTCGTCAAGCCCTAACGGCAATCCGCGCACGCAAACACAGCGACGTTTTCCGTGCGTGCGGCGAGTTGCAGCCAGGAAGGCGCTACGCCGGAAGCCAGATTACTCAGAAACGGGATCGCTTGCTGCTCCGGAACGGCGTCGGCGGAGAGGTTCGGATAGACCACCAAGTAACGCGCATGAAACCGTTTCATGAGCGCCGCGAACGCCGCGTCGTCCGTTTGGCGATCGCTGAAGGCGGGATCGATCAAGGCAACAACGGGCCGCTTCACGATGTAATGCAATGCCTGGCCGTTTACCGCAACGATGGTTTCTGACGCTGCCACATGAGTCTCCAGCCAACGGCGCATGGAAACGCCGGGCTCCGGTTGCTGGGCTAAGATCGCCCGTTCGGCGTCGGGACGCGAAACAGACGCGGGAAGCACGCTGCGGCTTTGGATAACCAGGGCTGCCAGGATGAATATCGAGAACGCGGCCAGTTCCACGCGCTGCCTTGGCATGAGAACGACTGCGCCTGCGACGAGCAGCAGCGGATAAACGGGTAGGTTATAACGCAGCATATCGCTGGCAATCGTTTGCATGGAAGCCAGCGCGACCCCGGATAGGAACGCGGCGATAAACATGGCCATCCAGAACAATGCCGTGAAAGGACGAGGAGACCGCGATCTGGCGGCGAGGACGAATACGGCAAGCAACGACAGGACCGCGATCAGAGCCAAGGCGTCGAATCGCGCCGGTGCGTTGGCGCCGAATATCAGATGATAGATCGACTTCACCGTTTCGACAATCGCGAACCGGAGGGTGTGGTGGTGGCCGGACTGGAATCCTCCCCTCCACGATCCTTCATTAATGATGTTATGAACCGGAATGGGAGCCGCCAACAGCAACGCGGCCGCGATGCCTCCCACGGCCCAAAGACGGGACTCCGTGGTGCGCCAGGCACGCCACAGAAGGTACAGGATTGCCACTGGGATCACGAACAATCCGGCGTATTTCATCCAATAAGATAGTGCCGCGGCGATCCCAATCGCGACGAGGCCGAATCGGCCGGAGCCATCGCTCTGAACGTCTCTTACAACCAGCGCGGCGGTGACGCATAACACCGCGGTCAACGCCGCATCGGCTTGGACCTGCGCCGCATAGGAGAGCGCGAGGTCGCTGGTCAGCCAGAGAAGGCTGATCAGGACCATCGCTACAGGTCCAGCTCCGAGCCGCAGTCCCATATCCCACGTCGCCCACAGAGTCACCAGGAAAGCCAGCGCGGAGATCATGTAACCAGCGATGTCAGGCGCGAATCCCAGGAAGGAGATGCCGGCGACCAGGATCGGGTAGCCGGGCGCAAAATGTGTAAACGGCACCGGAAAGCTGCCCCGCGCCACTTGCTCATCGAAGTGGGCCACGGTGGTGCAGAGGCACTGGCCGCTGCGCAAATGTTCCGCCGCGTCAAGATATTGCACGCCGTCGTTCGATACAAAAGGAACTCGCATGAATCCATGCGAGAGCCACAGTGCCAGCAGGCCCGCCAGCAAAGGGAACAGCATCCAGCGGTTCATAAACGGCGGTCTGGCTGCGCCACAACTAGCGTTTGTCCCATGTTATAGGTGACCGGAACTTTTCCCAATCCGATCGCCGTCACCATTTTCGAGGCCACCTTCGCGGGCGGCACCAATGCGCCGGCCCTTTCAAGGACATATCCGAATTGAAGCTGCTGCCAGTGCGGACGAATATAGGAAATGGCAAAGCCGGCTTTTTCAAGCTGCCTGCGAATGGTCCGGCGATTGTAATACAGCAAATGCACGCTCAGCCAGAAAGGCCATTTCCAGCCCAGCATTTTCGCCATGAAGCTGCCGGCATCGGGATAGTTGACCCACAAATAACCATCCGGCTTGAGCAGCGAATGAATGGTGCGCAGCACCGCATCGGGATCCGGAACGTGTTCCAAAACGTCCCACAGGCTGATCACGTCGAAGCTATGATCGGGAAACATGCCATCGGTCAGAATACCCTGCCTCACATCGCAGCCATATTCACGGCTGGCGAAATCGCTGAGCCAGCGGCTGGGTTCCACGCCCGATACTTCGAAACCAGCGGCGCGCGCAGCCACTAGAAATGCACCGCCTGCGCAACCTACGTCGAGCAGTTTCTTTCCGGCTGGATTGAGGCCGGTTTTCTTGAGGATCGATCGAACACTGCTCGAAAAGGTGGAAATTCGCTGCTGATTTTGTTCGACGAAAACCGGGTCGACCACTTCTTCATACCCGCTCTGGATCAGGCTGGCCTCCAGGCGCGGATGAACATAAATCATTCCACAGGGACGGCAGCGCACCACCTGATCCAGCAGTTGATGGTCGCTTGAGGCGCGATAAACCGTCTGCAATTGCGCCACGCTGAAATCGGGCGGATAACCGGCCTTCCGCAGCACGTCGAAATCCTTGCCGCCGCAGACCGGACAATTCACTTCCAGAAAAGGGTAGGCGGCTCTTGCGCTAGTTGACATAACGATATTTAAGAAGCGTCCAGACGGCGATTAGTCCATCGCGCGGTCTAATTTTTTTGCCGGCTTCCTCACTGCGCGGAAAATAGGCGATCGGCACTTCCTTAATCCGCAGCCCTCCGCGGATCAGTTTAGCGGTAATTTCATGATCTGTCTCGAAACCATGGGTGCGCAACGTCATCGCTTTCACCGCGCCAGCCGGATAGAGTTTATAAGCAGTCAGCGTATCGGTGATCCATCGGCCGTAGAGCAGCAGCGTCCAGAAGGTCAAAAGGACGCCGGCCAGCCAGGGGCCGAAACCCTGCTCCTGATGCCTGCCGGGGAATAATTTCATTCCGCCATGTTGTCGCTGATACAAAGTCCGGCTTCCGTAAATCACGTCGGCATCGGGCGCCAGTGCGCGGAGCAATAATAGATAGTCGTCGGGATCATATTCGAGATCGGCGTCCTGCACCAGCACGTAATCTCCGGTGGATTCGCGGATGCCGCGCTGCACCGCTTTGCCTTTCCCCTGATTCGGTACCTGCGTAAATAATTTGACGCCAGGAAATGCCGCGGCAATCTCGCCGGTTTTGTCCTTGGATCCGTCGTCGACGACGATAATCTCCTTCTCAAAGCCCAGCGATTCGGTGGGAACCTTGGCGACGCGCTCCAGCAGCGTTCCAATGAACTGGGCTTCGTTATAAGCGGGAATGACAATCGAAAGCAGAGGCATGAATTAGCGGCCGGCGCCGGCTCCAATAGAGTCGTCGGCAATCTTCGCAGTGGAGCCAGCCGGCGGCGGGAAAAGCCGGTATCGGAACAAGGTGCTGAGCGCGGAAAGGCCATCGCGCAGAGTGATTTTCTTTCCGGCGTGGCGCGTGCGCGGACTATAATCGACCGGTAATTCGAGGATATATTCGTGCATTAATCCGAGTTTCGACGATATTTCCGTATCCAGATCGCGCCCGTTCCCAGTTAGCTGGAGGCTGCGCAGCAACTGCGCGTCGAAGGCCTTCACACTGGTCAGAACATCGCTAATGTAGCGATTATAAAGCAGTAAAGCGACAATACTGAGAAGCATTCCGCCATATTTACTGCTCAAATATAGCCCCCACTGGCCGGAGTAAACAGATTTCAACTGCCGGGAGAAATCGCGAACCTTGATCGCCCGCGTGCCGAATACGGCGCGAAAGCGGGATTGCACGATCGCCGCCACCAGAGAATAAAGGTCCTCGGTGCGATATTCCCGGTCCGCCGGAAAGAACGCGATGATGCTGCCCCGCGCTTTTTCTATTCCGACGCGCAGCGCCGCGCCGCGCCCCGCATGGTCAGGACTGCTGAAAACGCGCACGCTGCGCACGGATCGGGCAATTTCACTGGACCCGTCGCGCGATCCTCCGTCGACGACGATGATCTCTTTGGTCATATTGAAAGCCTGAAAATCGACCACCAGCAGGGATTTCAGGACTTCCTCAATGGTCGCGGCCTCATCCAGCATCGGAACCACGATCGATACCATGTGCTGAATCCGCTCCAGCTCGATATCGATGCGCGACTGCACGATCTGGCGCAGCTCATCCATCACAAAACCGCCCGAATGCATCCCTTCCTGCGATTCCCAATCGCGCAGACGCACGCTATCCACCGGGAACATGAATTTCGCCGGATCGAACGGAATATCGCCCGCCCGCGCCGCTCCTTCGGAATTCTGCACAAAAAAATGACTGACGCAGTCCTTCCATTCGACATTCGCTTCGCTGTCGCGCCGCATCGCGTTCAGGAACTTGCGCGCCAGATCGTTGATGTCGTCTTCCTGGATGTCGAAATCCCGCGTGATGTTGCCGATGAAAACCTTGTCGGCATCTTTATTGGCGGCGATCGCTTCGGCGATTCCTTCGGTTAAATAGGACGGAAACAGAGAGGAGTGCTGCGTGCCGGGTCCATAAATGATCACATCCGCCCCGGCGATCGCTTCGGCGGCCGCGGCATTGATATAAGGCCTGCGCGAAGCCTCCTGAATCACCGAAACCCAGCCCTGCGCCGGTTCCGCCGCACCTTCGATTTCAGACAGATATTTTTTCCCGTCGACCAGATACAACCGTGCGATCTTGGCCGAACTTTGCGCAGCCACAATATCGGCTTCGCCCAGCACCACCGTGCCGTCTTCCTTTTCGGCGATCAGAAAAAGATTCTCGCCCTGGGTGACGTTGAGCAGTGCGTCCGGCGCGACTTCATAGAACCTGCTGAAAGCCTCGATGGCGCGGTTGAAATCGCTCTCCTGCTGCAAATAGCAGCCCGCGAATAGTAGATTTCCCAAAGCACAATCGGTGAAGTCGAATTTCTGAACCGCGCTTTCGTAATAGGCAAGGAAACTTTTCAAAAAGGAGCGGAATCCATCCGCCTGCTGCACCGAAATCCGGCCGAATGGCTCCCGCAATTTTAGAGGCAGATCCGCCAGATTGCCCGCCACAATCGCGCCCAGCAGATGCAGCGCATCCTCGCTTGAGATTCCCACCGGAAGCCGGTAATCGGACAGATACTGTAGGCTCACCTGACTCCGCTCGGTCACCGGCATCAGACGATTGATATTCTTCCGCACGTCGGACGGCCCCAGCATAGTCGGGATGAATCGACGCAGCCTGCCGGTCGAATGGCCGTCGTCATAGGCGTTGATCAGAATGCGGAGACGGATCTGCGAATGGCGAAGCAGCGATTCGACGATGCTCCTGGTCCCGCTCCCGCCGGAGAACAGGACCACGTTAATATGCTTCCTGCCCTGCGCCGCGCTCAAGTTCTCCTCCGCAGAAACGGCTCCAGCCGCTCGCCGTCCGCCCGCGAGTTCACTCCGATGGTCTCCTCGAAATCCATCAGGCGCGGCGTCAGGACATGATACCCCGCCGCGACCGCGAACGGAACCACCGGCAGCAGATTGAATTCGCCCGTTTGCTTGCCGAGCGAAGCATCGGAGCCGCGCACCTCCCCTAGCAGACGGCGCAGCACGTCACTGCGAAAACAGAAAAATCCGGTATCGCTCTCGCCTGTCGGCGGCATCGAATCGCCTTCACGGGCCTGAAGAAGCCGCACGATCCGGCCTTCTTCATCGCGCTCGAAATGAATGTACGGCGATTCGCGAAACACCGTCGGAACCGTGATGTCCGGCGCAATCGACCCCTGATGGAGCCGGAAAATCGCGTCCACCGAAGCCGGGCGAACAGCAACCTGATCTCCCCACAAGACAGCCGTATGGGAGGTGTCCACTTCGGCGAGCCCGATGCCCACAGCATCGCCCATGCCGCTCGCGTTCGATTGAATCGCCACACGGCAACAGCCAGCGGCGAGTCTCTCAATTTCTGCTTCGACCGGCCCCTGCCCCTCCGGCGAAAGCACCAGAATTACCGATTTGCAGACGGGTACAAGAAGGTCCAGAAGCCATTCCAGAATCGGCCGCCCGGCCACGGGAAACAGGATTTTCGGGAGCTCGAAGCCCAGACGCGTACCCTTTCCGCCGCCGGAAACACCGCGGTTC
>Ga0116129_1000214_pt1 | contig 41558 bp, 41 predicted proteins | sample June2015DPH_17_2_FD_89732 | JGI IMG/M metagenome (GOLD analysis project Ga0116129, IMG submission 89732) | Peatland microbial communities from SPRUCE experiment site at the Marcell Experimental Forest, Minnesota, USA - June2015DPH_17_10 | ecosystem: Environmental > Terrestrial > Soil > Wetlands...
ACTCGAGGCATGGTGAGACACACGTACCTTGAATCCTCCGACAAGCGGAAGCCCTTCCAGCGAGCGTACTCGGTGGTGTCGAATACCTTCGCCAAGTCTCGCGGAGCGTCCATCTGCGTGAAGCTATCCATGTTCAGAAGCTCCGGCGCGGAAGCCGCGATGAACGGCGCGTGAGCAGCCGCCGCGACTTGCGAGATCCTTTCCAGCAACTCGACATCCTCTGAGCCTCGGCCGAACTCGTAGTCGCCGATTAAGCAAGCGAAGGGTTCACCACCGTAGACGCCAAATTCGTGTTCATAGACCTTCTTGAACATCTGGCTCTGATCAAACTCCGGCACGCGCTGGAGGTCGCGGAGAACCTCTTTCTTCGACGCGTTGAACACTTTGATTTTGAGATTCGCGCTCGTTTCACTGTTTTCCAGCGTATAGCGGATTCCCCGCCAGGTTCCTTCAAGCTGCTGGAACTTCGGATTATGTAGAATCTCATTGAGCTGGATGGACAGCAGATGGTCGATCTGTGCGACACGCTGTAGAATCATCGTTTCAATATCCGGCGAGACAGTCATCTGGCCGTCCAAAACCTGCTTGATGAACTCGCTGAGGACAGTTTTACCCCAAGTCTTGCCGGCCTCATCGCGTCCGATCCGGCCTTCTTCCACGATCCTGTCGAGGATGCCCTTTTCGGGCGTAGTGGTCTTGACTGCGGCCGCTGCGGGCGCTGCTGTTTCCTGTCGTTTAGCCATTGGAGCCTCCCTCGGCTGTCGCCAATTCGTTGCGAACTTGTTTTAGCTTGCCGCTATCCTGAAGCACATCCTGCAACAGACGCTCCAGCTTTTCGTTGCCTTGCAAAGTGCCCACAAGATCCGAGAGCTTCGTGCGTAGCTCAAGTAAATCCCGCAGAGGCTTCACGCGCCGCGCGACTTGTTCCGGCTCGAAGTCTTCCAAACTCTTGAAGGTCAGATCGACGCCGAGATTTCCGACCTTCGAGTCGTCGCTTAGCTTGTTCTCGACCGAGAAGGCGACGCGAGGCTTCATGTTATCCAGCACCGAATCGAAGTTGTCGGGAGTGATCTCGACAAAGCGGCGGTCTTTGATCTTTGGAAGGGGCTCTTCCGGCTGGCCGCTCAAGTCGGCTATGATTCCCATTACGAAGGGGATCTCTTTGAGTTCGATGGCGTCGCCGATTTCGACGTTGTAGGTAACGTGAACTCTCGGCGGCCGTACGCGCTCTAGTTTTGCGTGGACGCTTTCCCGTGCCATATATAACGCTCCTTCATCAGACTTGGGCTTGCGCTTCCCCAGCCTCAATTGCTCCCGCTGGCATTTCCCGCCCTCACTTGCATTGGCGGAAACGGAAGAAAATCTGCCTCATCGCCTTGCAATTCATCACAACGGGTGCACATAGCCGAAATAAATTCCTGCGCCGGCATTAAGCCCAGCCGTATGCCCACGCATTGGAAAGGCGATTACGGGCTTCGGCATGCCCAGGATTAAGAGAACAGTGACGTCTTGTCCGAGCCCGGCCCCGTCCGACAATAGGCCGGCGCCGACAGCCGCGGAACCGCTGAATATCAGGCAAAAGCCGCTCAAATCATTGACAGTAGGCTCGCCGCTGGACCCGAATATGTAGGCGTTTCCATGAGTCTCAAACGAGTTAGGTCCTCCCGACCCTCGCGACTTAGGAATCTTTCCGAATTTAGGAGTTGATACCGCAGGTCCGAGACCGCCGTAGGCCAGACATACCTGGACACCTTCGGGAGACTTGACGACGATGTCTCCGCCAAGGAAGCCGACTCCTTCGCCGGCCCCACCACCGCCATAGGTAACAAATTTCCATTTCGATTCCGCGGGAACGAACAAGCTTCCACCACTGTTGGTGTAAGTGTTCAGCCCTTCGACCCACGCTTTGTAGCGCCCGCCGCGCGAATTGCCATAGAGTAGCGCGCTCTGCGATCCATCAGTCAGATAGGTGGTCTTCCCGCCTGCCGTGGCATACCCCACTGCCCTCGCGCAGCCCTCCGATTTGGCCGCCTCCACCCCGAACGGGGCGTGGGAGCCTGCATACGTTGTGACATCCCTCTTGAGGATTTCCAGCCACGGCTGGCTGGGCCGGTCGAAAGCTACAGATGTGGGGTTCCCGAGCAGCAGCGGGGCGATCTCGGGCCAGTCCGCGTGAAAGTAGCAAGGCCACTTCACGTCATAATCGTGTACCACTCGAAGGAGAGGATGTCCCCGTTGCGCGGAGCGCCTGTTCGGAGCCTGGCACGGAGGCGATCCATGCGTGTCCTCGATACAATGCAGACAAGATTGAAGCTCAGCTCCAATGAGCGCCATCGTAAATCCCTCCCTTTAGTTCACCTAATCTGGTATCGCGTTCATGGGCGGCTTTTTGCCTCATTGACCAGCAGCGCGTAAGGAATGAGGCAGAGCCCCTCATTTTCTCGCCTTTGCTGTTAGAAGGAGCTGCGGTCGCATGTCGGAGGCCAACACCCATTCCGGGCCGGGAGCGCCAGCTTTCCGCATCGCCCTCCTCGGCGACTTCAGCGGCCGCTCGACTCGTCTCGCCGCGATGCGGCCTAAGCTCTCTGGCGTCAAACCCATTTCCGTCGACCCCGGGAATTTCGAAGAGGTCATGGAAAGCATGGGCGTCGAAATACGGCTGGGCGAAAACGGGGAGGCTCCGGCGCTTCGCTTTTCCACCATCGACGATTTTCATCCGGATGAAATTTACGCGCGGGCGACGATCTTTCACGCTGTGAGAACGGCGCGCAAGGAGCTGAAAAATCCGGCTATTTTCGCGCCAATGGTGCGCGCGCCGGAGCGGCCGGCTTTATCATCCTCAGTCAGTCTGCTCGACGCGATTGTCGACGCCACGGACGCGCCGGCCGTAAGCAGGCATCGCGATTTGTGGGACGAAGCGATCCAACGGATTGTAGCTCCGCACTTGATTCCCCGGCCCGATCCACAACAGGAAGAAGTACGGGCTCAACTCGATTCGGTGGCATCGGAGATGATGAGGATTATCCTCAGCCACCCCGATTTTCAATCCATCGAAGCGGCCTGGCGCTCGGTGTTTCTGTTGCTGCGGCACCTCGACGCGAATGAGCACCTGTCCATCGAGCTGATCGATGTTTCGCGGGAGGAATTACTGGCCGATGTGCTGAGCGCCATTGATATTCGCTCCACCGGATTGTGGCGGCTGCTAGTGGATGAGGCTCGCTGGTCGGTTTGCGCCGCGCTCTTCACGTTCGGTAGCTCGACCAGGGATTTTCAAGCGCTGGAGCGCATCGCGAGTATCGCCAAAGCGGCGGGCGCGCCGTTCATCGCTGAGGCGCATCCGCGTCTAGCGGGGTGCAAGTCCATTGCGGCAGCTCCCGATCCCGACGATTGGACGCAGCCGCTCGATGCCGAGACCGCCGCGGCCTGGAAGCGGCTCCGTTCGCTGCCTGATGCGCGATGGATCAGTTTAGCGATGCCGCGATTCCTGCTTCGGCTCCCGTATGGAGCGTCCACCAGCGCGATTGATTCTTTTGATTTTGAAGAAATGCCGTCGCCCGATCACGACCGCTATTTGTGGGGCAATCCGGCCGTGGCCTGCGCCTGCCTGCTGGGCGAAACGTTCCAGATGCAAGGCGTCCATATGCGGCCCGGATCCCTTCATCAACTGGAAGGCGTGCCGATCCATTGCTTTCGTTCGAATGAGGCGACGCCGCCGGCCGAGGTTTGGATGACGGAGCGGGTCGCCGAATCGCTGCTCGATCGGGGCCTGATGCCGCTCGCTTCGGTGATGAATCGCGACATGGTTCAATTCATTTCATTCCGCTCCATTGCGCAGCCCGGGTGGCCGCTGCTGGGGCCGTGGAATTTGGATGACTAATTTACGCGGCAGGCTGCGGTGGGTCGCCCAACAGCCGCCGGGCGAGCCAGGCCTTCGCGAATTGCAGATCCCGATCGACGGTGGCGCGCACCACACCCAGAACCTCCGCCGTTTCCTGGTTCGTGCATCCCAGGAAATAGCGGAGCTCGATGACGCGCGCCTTTCGCGGGTCCAGCATTTCCAGCTCCGCCAAGGCGCGATCCAGATCGAGCATATCCTTGCCGGAGGCATCGATCCAGGCAATCTCATCGTGCAGAGGAACCCGCTCGGCTTGTCCGGTGGGACGCTTCAAAGACAACGACTGGCGGGCGTAATCGGTAAGGATGCGGCGCATCATCATGGCGGCGAAAGCGTAAAAATGCTGTCGATCGGAGAGGTTGATCTCGGTCTGGCGGACCAGCCGGATGAACAGCTCGTTCACCAGGCCGGTGGCTTGCAAGGTAAGGAAGCGGCTTTCGCGCCGCAGATGGCGCTGCGCAATGTTGCGAAGATCGTCATAGGCCAGCGACGCCAACGACGACAGAGCTTTCCTGTCACCCTCATTCCACTTGCGCAGAAGAGCCGTAATCTCACCGGGGAGTTTGTCGGCAGGCTCCATAAAACTAAGCATTTCAGCATATCAGGAATTGCTTTTACCCCGGTCCTTTGTTAACTTAAGGGGCAACGTGCGAATCCTGCAACCGGTGATCTGGTCAAAAGGGGTGTTCGTCAGTCCCCAGCACTTGCAGGTGCAGGATCGGTTCATCGAAAGCCTGCTGCAATTCCGCACGGAGGCGCTGACTTTCCGGCCTTGGGGATTTACCAAATTGCAGATCAACCAGGAAGCGCTGGCCGGCGGAATTTTTGCGATTCATGAGGCCAGCGGCCTGTTTCCCGATGGGCTGGCCTTCGATATTCCCGGCTCAGACGGCGCGCCGCCGGTAAAATCGGTGGCGGAATTTTTCGGTCCCGACGATCAGAGTGTAACGGTATCTTTGGCAATTCCCAGCTATCGCGTCAGCGGCGTGAACTTGGCGATGCGTGAAGGCATGGCCGACACTCGCTATGTGGCGAAGGTTGCCGAGCTGCGCGATGAAAATTCCGGCGGGTCAGAGAAGCCGGTTCAACTCGCCCGCAAGAATTTCCGCCTGCTGATGGAAGGCGAGGCCAAGTCCGGATTCGTCACCATGGCCGCGGGGCGGGTGATGCGGGAAGGCGGTTCTTATCAGCTTGATCCAGCGTTCGTGCCGCCTTTGCTCGATTTCGCCGCCAGCGATTTCCTCATTTCTATTTTGCGCGGATTAGTGGAGATGGTTTCCGCCAAGCGCAGTGTGCTGGCGGGAATGCGCCGGCAAAAGAATCAGCGGCTGGCCGACTTCACGACTGCCGATATCGCGCAATTCTGGCTGCTTTACGCGACCAATTCCCACTTCCCCGCTCTGCGTCATCTGTTTCTGGGTAAGCATGGGCATCCTGAGAAACTATTCGCCGCCATGGTCGCGCTGGCTTCTACGCTGACCACCTTTTCTCTGGAAATTCAGCCGGAAGATTTGCCCGCTTACGATCACGAGAATCTGGGCGAATGCCTGCGGACGCTGAACGAAAAGCTGCTCTATCTTCTCGAAACCGTGGTGCCGAGTAATTTCATCTCTCTGCCGCTGAAGCTGATCCGCACGTCGATCTATGCGACCTCGATTTTCGAGGATCGCTTCCTCGAAAATACCAAGATGTACCTCGCCATTACCGCGGATATGGACGAGGCGGAGCTGATTCGCAAGGCGCCCGATCTGATCAAGATCTGCTCGGCGAATCATATCGAGCACCTTATTCGGCAAGCACTTCCCGGAGTGCCTTTGACCCACGTTCCCGCGCCGCCCACGACCATTCCGATCAAGGTGAATCACCAATATTTCAGCCTGAACCAATCCGGCGTGGCGTGGGAAGCAATTGGTCGCGCCCGTAATCTGGCGGTTTATGTTCCCGGCGATATCGAAAACGTGCGGGCCGAACTGATTGTTGTGTTGCCGCAGGAATAGCATACGGAGCAGATCCGTGCGACTTACCTAGCGCTTCGAATAGAGCAACGCCGCCAGGACAATCACCGCGATTGTCAATACTCCGATCAGGATGAAGGCAATCACCAGGACGCGATTTGCCGGCGGGGCAGCGGCCAGAACGGCGGGCGGAGCCGCAGGTTGAACGGGCTGCTGCGCCTCTGTCTGCTGAGGAACCGCGACCATCCTCGTGTACTCCCCGGGTCCGCGTTCTATGGTCGGCTCCTTCTTAGACTCCACTGGCTTAGACTCCACTGGAGCCGCGAATCCACTGTCGAACAGGAACGACGGTGTTTGCGTGCGTTCCTGCTTTCGCGGAGAATGCGGACCGAACATACGAGTGAAGGTTCCGGCGCGGCGGAATGGCTTTTCGACAGGTGGTGCGGCTCGGGCGGCGCGGGCTTGTTCCGCTTCCACATCGACCTGCTCGCCTGGAATCGACGATTTGAAGAGATCCGAAATGTCATCAGAGCGGCCGGGCTTTTGCTCCGGCCACATTTGCTTTTCGACAGGCTTCGGCGGCTCGGGTTTCGGAGGCACAGGCGCCTTCGGCGGCCAGGCTGGCTGCGGGGCGGGAGCTTTCACCATGAACTCGCGCGTGAACGCTCCTGGTTCCTTCTCCTCAGCCGGCGGCGGCGATGGCGCGGCAGGAGGTGCATTCGACTGCTGCGCCGCGAACATGCGCGTGAACTCGCCCGGCTCCTTGGTTGCCGCTCCCGCAACAGGTCTCTCTTGCACTGGAGGAGGAACGGGCGCGGCGGCGAAACCGGGCGCGACGGACTCCGCCCAGGCGGGCAGATTTTTGAACGGCTCAATAACCTCCGTCACCGCATAGAGTGAGCCCGCAAACTCGCCGGTCTCGATCAAGGGAAGCTGCAAAGCGCCCGCGCTGTCCCGGAAACGGGCGGCAATAGTATCGAACAGAAGCCGGCTTTCGGGGCTGAACAGGTGCAGGTAGACCGGTCGTCCGGTAGCGTTTTCCACTGCCTGGAAAGTTTTAGCGGGACCATCCGCAAGCAGCCGCTCAAGTTGATACCTACTGTAGAAACTCACGCGAAAAACCAGCACTCACTGAAAGAAAATGTAGTGTATCATAATGCCGTAATGGTCGCGCCAAAACAGGAGATCGGGCCTTGAAGAGTCTGTCGAGAGTTGTCTGGTCGGAAGGAATGTACATCGGCCCGCACCATTTTCAGGCCCAAAATCGCTATTTTGAGGATTCCGTCCATTTCTCGACCTCCAGCCTGTGGTTTGAGCCTTACGGCTTCATCGGGTTTCAGATCGACGTCGAATCTCTTCGCAACGGAGTCTTCGCGCTGCGCCACGCACGCGGAGTTTTCCCCGACGGCCTCAGTTTTCACATGCCGGAATTCGATCCTTTGCCCGCGCCGCTCAAGATCGCCGACGCGTTTCCCGCCATGCAGGACAGCATCGAAATTCAGCTCGCCGTGCCGGAGCATAAAGCCGACGGTTTCAATTGCGGACTTACAGAAGTAGAGCGGCTGCTGCCTCTGCGCTACTTCGCCGAAGAGAGATCGTTCGCCGACGAAAATACCGGCCGCGACGCGAAGTCGATCGGGATGGGACGAAAAAATATTCAGTTTCGCGCGGGCGCGGAGAGCGCCGCGGGCATGACGACGATGCCGCTCGCCGTGGTGCGGCGCCAGGGCGTGGGCCAGTTCGTGCTGGAGGAGCGTTTTATCGCGCCCTGCCTACAGATCAGCGCGGCGGCTCCGCTGATGGCGCTGTTGCGCCGCCTGGTCGACCTGGTTCGCGAAAAGGCGAAAACCGTGGTCCGGCCAAAGGATCTGGGCGCGAACACCGCCTCCGGTTTCTCCGCCGAAGGAATTTCGAATGCCTGGTTTCTACATTGCCTGAATGCGAGTCTCGGCCCCCTGCGCCATCTGTGCCTGGCCAAGCGCGGCCATCCCGAAGAGGTCTACGAAGAACTGTCCCGCCTAGCCGGCGCACTCTGTACCTTCGGACTCGATTCGGACCCCGGCCTGCTTCCGCTCTACGATCATTTGCATCCCACCGCCTGTTTCGAGGCGCTCGATCGCCATATTCGCGAGCATCTGGAGTTGATCGTTCCCAGCAGTTGCGTGCCGCTCGCGCTGACCCGTTCCGCGATTTATTTCTGGGAAGGCCGGGTTCTCGATGAGCGAACTCTCAACCGTTCCCGTTGGATTTTCGCGATCCGTTGCCCCATTGGCGAGGCGGATTTAATCGAGCGCACCATGCGTCTCGTGAAGATCTGCTCCAAGGACTTTGTGCCTCGTCTGGTCGAGCGTGCTCTTTCCGGCCTGAAGCTCACGCATCTCCCGGTTCCTCCGCCCGCGCTTTCCCCCAAAATAGAATTTCAATACTTCGCGCTCGATAAGAGCGGACCCTGCTGGGAGCATCTGGTCAGGACGCGCGATCTCGGCATCTATGTTCCCGGCGAACTGCCGGATCCTCAAATCGAATTGTCGGTCATTCTCGATACGTAACCGGAATGAGGTGAAAGGCCACACTTTTACGCGGGTAAGAGTGTGGCGGATAGTGTAGTTGGCGCCCCGGCGGCGCGTCCCTCGAACCTCGCGCTGATTTTCCAGGAATTATTCACCGCCGTGGTGCGCCTGCGCGCGAACCGCCAGGACGTGACCAACGCGGAGCTGTTCCGCAGCCAGGTGATGAACGCGATCCGCACCGGGGATCAGGCGGCCAAAGCGCACGGCTATACCGACGAGGACGTGAAGCTCGTGGTCTTCGCGCTGGTCGCGTTTCTGGATGAATCCGTTCTCAATTTACGCAAGCCGGCCTTTGACGACTGGGTCCGCAAGCCTCTTCAGGAAGAGCTCTTCGGCCGCCACGTGGCCGGCGAAACCTTCTTCGAGAATCTCAGCCACCTGCTGGGCCGCCGTGATTCGCCGGAGCTCGCCGACGTGATCGAAGTTTATTATCTGTGCCTGTTGCTCGGCTATCTCGGCCGCTACAGCATCAGTTCGAAGGGCGATCTTCGCATGGTGATGGCGCAGACCGACGACAAGATCAAGCGTATTCGCGGCGTCGGCGCCGGGCTCTCTCCGCAATGGATGCTGCCCGAAGGCGGCGCGGCGCCGGCCCGTCGCGATCCCTGGATGCTGCGCCTCGGCATCTTTTCCGCATTGTCCGCGCTGCTCGCGGTGATCCTTTTCGTGCTCTATGATTTCTCGCTAGCCGATGGCGCATCGGCCCTCCAGGCCCTGATTTCAGGGGGTCGCCGCTAATCATGGGCGTCTTCGGTTTCTACATCATCTCCGCCATCACGATGGTGATGTACTTCGGAATCGCGTGGGTGGTCACCACCTGGTTGAAGCTGCCTCCGCAAGCGGACACGATTGTCCGAATGCTCCTGATGGGCCTCGGTTTTGCGCTCTTCGCAGTGATCTATCAGTGGCGGGAACGCAGGCAGCGGCAGAAGGAAGCCGCGGCGCAAGATGCTCAACAGCCCGGCGCGACCGCGGGCGAGGCTGCTGGCAGGGAGATCGAAAGCTACATACGTGAGGCTGAAAAACGGCTGGCCGCCGCCCGTGGTTCGCGCGATTCGAAGCTCGCCAACCTGCCGATTTTCTTCATCGCCGGAGAATCGGGCTCCGCCAAGACCAACCTGATGCTCCATTCCGGTACCGAGCCGGATCTGCTCGCAGGCCAGGTTTATCAGGACAACACCGTCGTTCCCACGCGTCCCGTGAATCTTTGGCTTGCTAAGGAAGCGGCGTTTGTGGAGGCCGGTGGCCGCTTGCTCACGGACCCTCTGCGTTGGGAGCGTCTGCTCAAACGCCTGCGGCAGAGCGCCCGGCGTTTCTTCACCGGCCGTCCGCAATCGGCGCGCGGAGTGATCCTCTGCGTCGATAGCGAACGTTTTCTTCGCCCCGGCGCGGAGGAAGCGCTGGCCTCGGCCGCCCGCGGATTGCAGGAACGGCTCGCCGAAATTTCGCAAGTCATGGGCGTGAATCTGCCCGTCTATGTGGTGGTCACCAAGCTCGACCGCATGAATTATTTCACGGAGTACGCTTCGAACCTCACTAACGACGAAGTCACGCAGGTCATGGGCGTCACTCTTCCTCTGCTCAACGGATTCGAGCAAGGCATTTATGCGGAGCAGGAGTCGCGCCGCCTCACTATTACCTTCGATAATCTCTGCGCCTCGCTCTGCGATAACCGGCTGCCCTTCCTGGCGCGGGAAAATAATTCCGCTCATTTGCCTGCGGTGTACGAATTTCCGCGCGAGTTCAGGAAGCTGCGCGTCCCTCTGGTCCGCTTCCTGGTCGATCTGTTCCGCCCCAGCCAACTGCGCGCCAATCCCGTGTTGCGCGGCTTTTATTTTTCCGGCGTGCGCCCCGTCACCGTGAAGGAATCTGTCCCGCTGGCGCGCGGACCGGAGCGCGAAGTCATTTCCCTGTTTGGACGCATGGATGCCGGCTACGGCTCTTCCACTCCCGCCATCGTGGCGCAAGAGGTCCGCACCAGGCGCACTCCGCAATGGCTATTTCTCGGACACCTGTTCAGCGATGTGATCTTGAACGACCGCGCGGCAATGGCTTCGAGCGGTCGGAGTTTCCGCGCCGAAATGTTCCGGCGGGCACTGATCGGCTCGGTAGGCGCGTTGTTCCTGCTGTTGTCCGCCGCCTTCACAATGTCCTATTTCCGCAATCAGGCGCTCGAAGCGCAGGTGGGCGAAGCGGCGCGCGGAATTGCTTTCTCCGAAACCGGCGGCGCGGCGCAGGAACTTCCTTCGCGCGCCTCGCTCGAACGCTTGGATACGCTGCGGCAGAGCGTGGAACTGCTGGCCGGCTATGAACGCGACGGCGCACCTTGGAACCTGCGCTGGGGATTGTACATCGGACCTAAACTTTACCCCACCGCTCGTCGCTTGTACTTCGCCCGCTTCGCGCAGCTCCTGTTCGGATCCACGCAGGCGTCGCTGCTCGATTGGCTCCGGAAGCTGCCCGAGAAGCCGGGCGCCAACGACGAATACAAGCCCTCCTACGATACCCTCAAGGGGTATCTCATCACCACTTCGCATCATGAAAAAAGCACGCGCGCTTTCTTATCACCGCTGCTCTTTGAGCGGTGGACCGGGAAGCGGCAGATCGATGCGGAGCGTGCCGCGCTCGCCCAGCGCCAATTCGATTTCTACAGTGATGAGTTATTCTACGCCAACCCCTACACGTCTGAAAACGACAAAGACGCGATCGAACACGCGCGTAATTATCTCGCTCAATTCAACGCCTCCGAGAATGTCTATCAGTTCATCATCGGAGAAGCTTCCCGTCAGAATCCGCCGGTGAATTTCAATAAGCAGTATGCGGGCTCCGCTGCCTACGTGGTCAACAATAAGGACGTTCAGGGAGCGTTTACCGTCGCCGGATGGCAATTCTTCGAAAAAGCTCTCCACGACCTCCGGCGCTACTTCGGCGGGGAACAATGGGTGTTGGGCGATCGCACCGTCGGCAGCTTCGATCCCGTCACGTTGGGTCCGGAGCTGACCGCGCGTTATCAGAAAGATTTCATCGGCAATTGGCGCGCCTACCTCGCCAACACTGAAGTGGTCCGCTATCGCGGCATTCCCGACGCTGCGCAGAAGCTCCAGCAGCTATCGGGAAATCAATCCTATTTGCTGGCGCTCTTTTGTGTCGCGTCCATCAACACTTCACTCGCTAACAATGATGCGGCCACCGCGCCTTACCAACCCGTCCAATATGTGGAAGCTCCCGGGTGTGTCGAAAAATTGGTGCAGGATCACAACAGTCCCTATCTCACCGCCCTCGCCAGCTTGCAGGGCGTACTGGAACGGGCCGGGAGAAATAATGGCAACATTCCCGACGATCTGGTTGAGCAAGTACAAACAGAGGCGGCTAACGCCTACCGCGTCACGCGCCAGATCGCGCAGAATTTCCGTATCGACCGCGATGGCGACGTTCACGGCATGGTCCAAAAGATAATGGAGGATCCTATTAAACAGGCCGAGGGTCTGCTGCGCGGCATCGGCCCCGCCCAACTCAACGGCGAAGGCCGGCGCTTCTGCAACGCGTTCGCGGAGCTGACCGACAAGTATCCTTTTAAGACCGATTCGAAAACCGACGCCACCATTGAGGAGCTCAATGCCATGTTCCGCCCCGGCGAAGGGAAATTCGACCAGTTCTTCGACTCCGCGCTCAAGAATTACCTGGAGCGTCACGGCAGCCAGTACACGCGGAAGGCGGATGCGCGCGTCCATATCACCGATAATTTCCTGCGTTTCATGAATCGCGCCGGCGCTTTCCGCGACGCTCTGTATACAGGCGACGCGAAAAATCCCTCCCTGGCGTACATCATGACCTCGCTTCCCGCCGAAGGATTGAAGCACGTGACACTCACCCTCGACGGCCAGGTTCTCACTTCCACCGCCGCCGCGAGTGTCACCAAGGATTTCACTTGGCCTGGCACGCCCCATGTGGCGAAGCTCGCCGGCAGCCTGGGCGGCGGCGATTTCGGCTTCATCAGTTATGACGGCCTCTGGGCAGTGTTCCGATTCTTCGGCGACGCCGATCAATTTCAGGCGTCCGGCAACACGTACACGCTGCAATGGGTGCCGCGGCAGGGCCAATCCGGCCAGGCCATCAAGCTCGATAGCGGCAAATCGCTAACCCTCCCCTTCAAGCTCGACCTGAAAGGCGCTCCACCCATCTTTCAAAAAGGCTACCTGTCAGGATTTCAATGCGTCTCCGACGTTGGCCGCTGACCGGCCGCCATATGTACAGAGCCGTATGTCTGGTAGTGCACGCCCCCGGCGTACCGCGTCGACACTCGTGTTTTGGATGCGCCCAATTGCCTGGGATCCAATTGTCGGGCGGCGCCATGCGCTGCCAGCGAGATCGCTTCCGAATCTCGTAGAGGTTTTCGAGAGTGTCGACATTGTTTTGACCTAACCGAGCCGCCATGCGTAGCATGCGGTTTCCTAGATGCTAGCCCGCAGGCGAATTCAGCCGCACTAAATCCTCCACCGACATATTTCCACCGCAGAACACCAACACCACATGCTGCTCCTGCGTGAACTTCATATGCAGCTTGTCCGCCGCCGCCAGCGTGCAGGATGCCGCCGGCTCCGTCATTACCTTCAGCCGCTCTAAAATAAATCGCTGCGCGTCCAGCGCCTCGCGATCGGAAACCACCGTCACGCTTTCGAACAATTCCTTCGCCATCCGGAACGTGGTCTCGCTCGGAGCCGGCGCGCCCAGCGTTCGCGCGATCGACGTAATCGCATCCAGCGTCACAATCGACCCTTCGGCCAGCGATTGCGCCATGCAATCGGCGCCCTCCGTCTCCACGCCCCACACCCGCACGGCCGGCTTCAACGCCTTGATCGCCGTCGCCACGCCCGCCGCGAATCCTCCTCCGCCCACACTGATCACCAGGTCCGTCACCTGCGGCGCGTCCTCCAGAATTTCGAGACCGACCGTTCCCTGTCCCGCCATCACCAGCAGATCGTCGAACGGATGCACATACGCCCATCCTTCGCGTTCGAACTCGGCGACTTCGGCGAATGCGGCGGCTGCCGTAGCGGCGAATTTCACCTCCGCTCCGTAGCCCCGCGTCGCCTCCACGTAATTGCGCGGCGTCGACTCCGGCATCAGCACCAGGGATCGCAATCCCAGCGCCCGCGCTACGTACGCCACCGCCTGCGCATGATTGCCTCCGCTCACCGCGACAATGCCGCGTCCCCGCTCCTCCGGCTTCAAGCTCAGCGTCTTGTTGAATGCCCCGCGCACTTTGAACGACCCGGTTTTTTGAAACAGCTCCAGCTTCACATACACGTTCGACTTCAGCCGTTCGCTTAAAGTGACGCTGGTGGCCAGCGGCGTCCTCCGAATGCACGGGGCAATTCTTTTGCGCGCGGTTTGAATGTCGGATAGCGATAGCGTGGCAGGCATGAACTACTAACATAGAGGAATGAAGGATACGAAAGCCACCATCCGCTATGCCGGCGACGATTACTTTGTCGCCGTCCCGCCCAGCGGCCACGCCCTGACGCTCGATAAGAGAGGGGAGCGCTCCAACGCCGCCAGTCCGCTGGAGCTTCTTCTCGTCGCCCTCGGCGGATGCACCGCGGCCGACGTCGTTGATATTCTCCGCAAGAAACGTGAGCAAGTCACCGAGTACAGCGTCGAAGTCAAAGGCGAGCGCCGCGAAGAATACCCGCGCAGCTTCCGCCGCATCGAAGTCCACCACATCCTTCACGGCCGCGGGCTGAATGAGAAGTCCGTCGCCCACGCCATCCAGTTGTCCGACGAAAAATACTGTGGCGTCTCCGCCACGCTGCGCCCCACAGCGGAGATCGTCACCTCCTACGAGATCCATGAGGCGGAGGTATCATAAGATTGCCTAACATGCCCGCACCGATCTCCGAAGCGGTCACCCATTCCATCCGAGTCGAGGTGATGTCGCAATATTCCCCCGAAAATTCCCGTCCGCAGCAGGACGTGTGGGTATTCGAATACACCGTCCGCATCACCAATCAAGGCACGGAAACCGTGCAGCTCTTAAGCCGCCACTGGATCATCACCGACGGCCTCGACCACGTCGAAGAAGTAAAAGGCCCCGGCGTCATCGGCGAACAACCAATTTTAGCGCCAGGCGAATCTTTCAAATATTCGAGTTGGTGTCCCCTAAAAACCCCCACCGGCACAATGCGCGGAACCTATCAAATGACTAGCGCCGGCGGCACCGAATTCGACATAGAAATCGCCCCCTTCGCGCTGAAAGCCCGTTACATGGTGAATTAACGTTATTGAGAAACCGGGATAAGGTCGGTCTATCCGTTGCCGGCTTGCTCCGCGTGTTTTCTTATCAGCGAATCGAGAATTGTTTGCGGGACTCTAAACGTTGTACGCCGAAGACGGTCAACGCCTCGGCGAAGTTCACCAGACCGCGCTGCGCGCCGAGATCGAGAATCCCCAGCGTGCCAGTCACACGAAGGCCTTTTCTTTGAGCCGCGCTCACACCCTTGCGATCGTCCATCAACAATAGGTCGGCATTGAGCCATGCGGCCAATTGAATGGCCGCCCTCTCGCCCGCGTCAATTCCTTTTAGTGAATCGTCTTCGGCTTGGCCGGGAGGAACATCGCGCACCTCCAGCCAAGCCGGAAGATTGGCAATCCCGCCGCACGAGAGCAGGAGCTTTTCCTGAGGTTAACTCACTTTGTACGGTGGTCGGGACGATCACTTTTTCAAACAAGACTGGAAGAAGGTCAACGTGTTCGATCAGAATCAGATAGTTGAGTGGCCCGGTGTCCGCGATAACCAGCCGCACGCTTTCAGAACTCCAGGCTTTTCAGAGCCTCACGTTCGCGCTCAAAGTCTTCCATCGTGTAATTCTCATATACGTTGTGAGCCTTCAGGAATCCGTCGATCTGGTAGCTCGTTTCAAATCCGAGCAAGCGCCGCAAGTCCGGCTTATTAAGATGCCCCAGCCTATATTCCTCCGCCACTAAGGCCTCCAGGGCGCGGCGGGAGAGATCGTCGTTCGCGCCGTCGCCAAGCCGTGCGGCGATGTCGTCGGGAATCCGGACGATGAGTTCCATACCCTTTCACTCTACTCCATCGCTCATGATCATCCACGCCGCGCATCCCGCAATTGGAAACAACGCCGCGATAGCGAACGCGATGTCGTAGCGATGCAAGTCGAACAGTCGCCCCACCCCCGGCATTACCAGCGCGATCACCAGCGACCAGCTTCCCGCGCCTAGCCCCGCGATGAATCCTGCGTGATCGGAGGAAAAATGGTGCGTCGCATAGGCCACCGCTCCGATGATGAATCCGGAGGTGATGAACATCGCGAAAAACATCATCGCCAGGGTCAGATTGTAGGAGTGAACGTGAGGAATCAGCGCCAATGGCAGGCTCAGCAACATCAACAAAAGAAACCGCCTCCGCTCGCCCGAGAAACGATCCGTCACCCATCCCCAGAAAAAGTATCCGATCTCCCACCCCAGCGGAGGAATCCACAATACCTTTCCGATTTCCACCTGCGATTTGGAAAATGCCGCCGTCAGATAAATGGACGCCTGATACAGCACGAAGCCCGACGGAAATGCTCCCATCGCGTAAGCGGCAATGAATGCCCACACGCGCGGATCGCTGAATTTCGGCGCATCACCTTGTATCGCAACCCTTTTCACATCAATACGCCGTGATAATAGCGCCCATAATAATAACCACGCGGTTCCAAATGCGCCCGTGGCCCAGAAGGCTCCCCGCCATCCCCACAACACCGCAATCGGGGTTACGATCAGCGGGGTGATCACCGCGCCCAGAGATCCACCGCTGTACGCCACGGCGATGCCGCGCGATCGCTGCTCCGGCCGCAGCGTTTGCACTACGGTTCGCAAGCTGCCCGGAAACGTCGCGCCCTCGCCAAATCCCAACACGGCCCGAGCCGTCGCAAATCCTCGCAGGCCGAATGCGAAAACATGGGCGACCGACGCCAAGGTCCAGAGGGAGACTGCCGCGGTCATGCCGGTGCGCACGCCGATGCGGTCGAGGATCATGCCCCATAACGGATTGCCCAACATGTAAGCTATTGAAAACGCGGATATTATGAATCCATATTGTTCATTCGAAAGGTGCGCGTCGCGCAGAATCGTCGGCGCCAGCAGTGCCAGCGTGTTGCGGTCGATATAGCTGATGGTCGAAACCATCATCATGGAAAAGGCAGGCAGCCAGCGCATTGTTATTCGTCCGTCAATCTCCGGCATTCGCCGGTTTCCGGGAGACTCCCCGCAGCCGATGATTTATTCTCGACAATATGAAATGGAAGTTGCTGATTGCAGGGGCAATTGCCTTCATCGCCGGATTTCTCTCGACGCTATTAACTGACTTACCGTTTCGAAACTGAATCGCTCTTTTAGAATCGGCAGCGCCAGTTCGACCGCATCCAGTGTCGCGCGAATGTCCGGAGCGGGCTGTAATTCCCGTCCGTCGTGCAGGCAAAAGATTGCGCCGTTTTTGGCGTTATTTACTAATAACTTGGAGATGCGCGAGGCCGGCCATTTCCAATCCCGGCCGATTGTGGTCCACATCACGCCGGTTAAATTCAGCCTTGCCTGGGCGCGGCGCAGACCTGGCCAGCGAACTCCATAAGGAGCCCGAAATAATCGCGGATTCACCTGTGTTATCTGAGAGATAGAATCCTGCGCCGCGGCCAGTTCGCGGTAAATGAATTCAGGTGATTTGAAGTATAACGCCGGATGGGAATCGGAATGGTTGCCGATTTCGTGGCCCGCGACGGCGACTTCTTGCGCTATCTCCTTCAATCGGCGGACGTTGTGGCCGCACATGAAAAATGTGGCGGTTATGTTATGGCGCGCGAGCAGTGCCAGCAGCGCGGGCGTCGATTCACTGGGACCGTCATCGAAGGTGAGCGCCAGCGCGGGCCGTTTTCTATCGCCGTGCCATATAGATGGCGCTAAAATGGAGCTCGATTTTCCGCGTACGGCGTAGGCTGCCAGGCCGACGGCTGCCACGGTCGAAAAGATGGATTCCTTAAGCACGGCCGATGTCCTTCAACGCCCGTTCGGCAGCCGTGACACCGCGATATTGTGCTTCTTCGAAAATGCTAAAGCCGCTTAAATCGCTATTTGCGTAGTAAATGGGAGCCGTAATAGGCCTTAAATCGGCTAAAAATCCGGGAATTGGACGCCTCATGGCGTGTCCGATGCGCATGATGTCGATCCGCGAAACGCAGTCGCGAATATTCGGATGGGCACGCGAAAGATCGTGCAAGATGGCTTCGCGCCAGTACATCCAGTCTTTCTCAAGCAACAGCCTGCGCATTTCGGCGGGTGGCTTATCGGCGAGCGCCCAGTAAAAGGTCCAGACGGAGCGATCGATCTGCGACTTGAGACTCATGTGCGTTGCGTCCACGTAGCCGAGCGCCGGTGAATCGTAGATGACGTTGTCCCAGGCGGTTTCTTCCTGAGGCAAACGGTCAAGCGTGAGATTGGCCGTCAGCCAGGGCGAATAAACGAAGCCGGGGGCGGCGGCGCCTTCAATGATGTACGGCGAGAGAAAAGTGGGCGCGGCGAAGATCACTCGTTCGGCGATGTACTCGACGGCCTCCGTGCGGACGCGCGCTCCGATGATGCGATAGACCGGAGAGTTGGTGCGGATGAACGGCTGCAATCGCGCTGTGAGCTGGCGCACGATCCAGCCGTTGCCTTCGGGCCAGACGAGCGGACCTTTTTCCTCGGGCTCGCGCGAGGCGAAATAATGAATGCCGGCCCAGGCGGAGGTGTCCGCCGCCAGCGCGCCGTAGTCGTCACGGCAGGCGTAGTTGACGTACCACTGGAGATAGGGCGAGCGAAAACGATTGGTCTCCAGCCACTGCTGCATGGACATTTTATCGAGCGGCGACGACTTGGCTCCGCGCTCCATCGGAATGGTGAATTGGCCCGAGGCGCGCTGCTCGTCGATCAGGGATTGAAAGCGGCGGTAATCCTCACGGTCACGATCGGTGGAGGCGGTTTCGGGCTCGATTCCTTCCTGCCAGCGGCCGTGCAGGAAGAGACGCTCCTGGGGGGAGAAGCAGAGGCGTCGCTCATCCCACTTGCCGTCCTGAAAAACGCCCAGATCTTCGAAAAGCTCACGGGCGAGGGTTTCGTGAGGACCGGGCACGGGCACATAATGGGCGGCCCAGGGATAAGCGGTGATTTCGTTTTGCCCCCAACGGGAGTTGCCTCCGGCGTCGGGCTCCATTTCCAGGATGACGAAATCGCGGAAACCTTTTTTGTGAAGGCGCCAGGCAGCGGTGAGTCCGGCGATGCCTCCACCGACGATCGCGATGCCGATCTTTTGGGTCTTACTCGGGGAAGAGAACGCCGCGTGATCGCGAAGGCGATGACCGAGAGGGAAACCGTCGTTGACGAATTGTCCGTCGATGCGCTTATCGGCTTTGGCGGTGAGGCCGATGAGGGCGGGGGCGGCTACTGTGCGGAGGAAGCTGCGGCGCGTCGGCACTGTTTCAGTGTAGCGTTGCGGTGAGGGTTAAGCTGGCGATTGCTGCGGTCGCGGCGGGCGTTTTCATCGTTATCGCTGTCAGCGCATGGCACCGCCCCACAAGCACTCTGGGGCGCCGTCGTTCAGGAGAAAGTTGGCGCAGTCGTCGACGCTCTCGAAAACATCATTTACACCGCTCCCTGCGGTCACGGCTCGGTAGAAATTCGGAAGGCTGGGTTTTCAGGAAATGAGTGAGAGGGCGGCGGCGCCGAACTGCTTCCGTCCGGGATCTTTCGTTGACGCCTTCGCTATGCGCTTTATGCGCTACCTAATTATCTTTAGGTGTATCAGGCCGTTCGCGATCCTCAACTGCTGAGGAAGAAGCTCAAGCATTCGCCGCCCTGCAACTGGTCAGGTGGATTATCCAAGGGCCTCCTTTCCTGTTTCCCCGGCGTCGTTCGCCGGTACGTTCGATTCGCCTTAAATCTGATTGAAATATGCGCCTGGAGATTGTATTTGTCAATAGGGATGAGCGGCTGTTGCCCGCATGCTGACGCATGGCGGTTCAGAAACATCCACGAGACACCGCACCCTGCGGTCACGGCTCGGTTGCGGATGCGTCGTTTTCATGCTACTGCTGGCAAGCGGGCGGCATCGACACGAGTGTCGAGCGGTGCGCATGGCTGGTCGGTCGGAGGCCGGACCGGGGTCCGGCGCGGACGGGGCGCCCTACAAGAGACTAAAGTGTTGAAACTCATTTATCACGAGGGCTACGATCTTAACCTCGGCGCGCATGTTTTTCCGTCGCAGAAGTTCCGGTTGATTCGCGAGCGGCTGTTGAGCGAGGGTCACGAATTCCAGGAGCCTGAGCCTGCTTCCGACGAGGATTTGCTGCTGGTTCATGGGCGGGGATGGATTACGCGATTGAAGCAGGGAACGCTTCATGAAGCGGAACTCCAGCGCCTTGAAATCCCTTGGTCGCAAAGGATGGCCGACGCATTTTGCCTTGCTGCCGGAGGAAGCACGCTCGCCGCCCGCTACGCTCTGCGCGAGGGCGCGGCGATGAATATCGGCGGCGGGTTTCATCACGCGTATCCGAACCATGGCGAAGGATTCTGCGCGATTCACGACGTCGCTGTCGCTATCCGCAAGCTGCAACGGGAACGGTTGATTGAACGCGCGATCGTGATTGACGTCGATGTTCATCAGGGCAACGGGACGGCCGCTATTTTTGCCAGCGATCCGTCGGTATTCACGCTCTCCATCCATCAGCTCCATAACTATCCGCAGTACAAGCCGCCTTCGGACATCGATGTCGATCTCGAAGATGGAGTCGGCGATGAGGAATATTTGGAGCGTCTGGAAGAGGCGGTTGAAATGGCGCTTGGCCGCTTCGACCCGCAATTGCTGATGTACGTCGCCGGGGCGGATCCTTATAAAGAGGACCAGCTCGGTGGGCTGGCGTTAACGATCGAAGGATTGATGGATCGCGACCGGCTGGTGTTTGGCATCGCCCGGCGGCGCGGGATTCCTATCTGTGTGACTCTGGCTGGAGGCTATGCGCGGCGAGTGGAAGATACGGTGACGATTCAGGCTAATACGGCTAGGTGCCTGGCGGAGAAATAATAGATCACGGAGGAATCTACGGAAACACCGCTCCCTGTGGTCACGGCTCGGTCGAGGTCCGGAAAGGTCGGGCGCATGGCGCCGCCCCACAGGGATGTCCGGGCTGCGCCCGGAGGGACCGATTAACAATCGGTCCGCAGGTGCCAACCAGCCCCACAACCAGATCCCACGGCAATGACTACTTAAGGGGTTCCATGGCTGCGCCCATTACGGGGCCGCCGGATTCTGCTACGAACACTACTACTCGCGTATCCGCGGCTTGGGCGCTTAGGGGGACTCGCACTGTTTTGTCCAAGCCTGCCGATTTGGTTACTGTTCCTACTTTGCCGAGGCTTCGGACTACCGCGACGTGCGTTAGTGTTTTGCCCGAGTTTTCTCCGCGCTTGACGCTTGATTCGTCGCGAGTGTCGGCGATCGCAACCCACACGTTTCCTTTGTTGGATGCCGCGCCGATTGTGAAGGTGACGATCGCTTCCTTCCCGTCGCGCGTCGCGGTCATGATCCTGACGGGTGTTTTCGGACGAGCCGCCTCCTGCGTCACTGCGGCCAGAATCGCCTTGGCATCGCTGCCATTGCACTGCGAACGGCCATCGATTACCAGTTGCGGCGTAAAGGTCTCCGCGGTCAGGGAGTGCGCGTACATGGCCTGCCTTTGCGTGAACTGCGCCGATGACCAGGGGTCGCTCCAGCCGAGCGAATTCCAATAGTCGACATGCTCGCTGAGAACGATGACCTGCGCGCCCGCCACCGGCTGCATCTGATCGAGCTTGATCAGCAAGCCATCGGCCGGCGGACAACTGGAGCATCCTTCGGACGTAAATAACTCCGCCAGCACGGGTACGCGCGTGTTCGGCTCCGAGGCCTGAACCGCGATTGCGAAAATCGACGCCAGGAGAAAGTACTTCATAACACCCCTCTGTTAACAGATTCGCATAGACTCATAAGGATGCGTACCTTGCTGGTCTTTTCCATCCTCGCCGCCAGTTGCACTGCCGCCGCGCCAGAAATCCTGTGGGACAAGTATGGCGTGCCGCATATCTTCGCCTCCGATCGCGAGTCGATGTTTTACGCCCATGGCTGGGCGCAGGCGCAAGCGCAGGGCAACCTGCTCCTTTTACTTTACGGGGAATCGCGGGGCCGCGCAGCCGAATACTGGGGTCCCACGCATCTGGCGCTGGATCGCTGGGTGCAAGTGAATGGAGTGCCGGAGCGGGCCAAAATCTGGTACGACGCGCAGGATCCGACGTTCCGGAAGTACGTGGACGAGTTTGCGCGTGGCATCAACGATTACGCGAAAGCTCATCCTGATACCATTGCCGCGGAATACCGCGTTGTTCTTCCCGTTTCCGGCGTCGACGTGATCGGGCATTCGCTGCGAGCCGTCCACTATATGTATATGGGATCGATGGAACGCATGGAGCGCGAAGTGAAGGCGGCGATCCAAAGCCGGCAACAAGCGCGCATCATTTTACCGGAGATTCCGAAGGTCACGGCCGGCTCGAACACCTGGGCGATCGGGCCGTCGCGCTCCGCAAGCGGCAAATCGATGTTGATCATCAATCCGCATCTGCCCTGGGGCGATACTTTCTATCGATATATGGAAGTGCATCTGGTTGGTCCGGGATACGATCTGTACGGCTCGCCGCAAATTGGTTTCCCGACGCCTGTCAACGGCTTCAATCGCCGCGCCGGTTGGGGACGAACGGTAAATACGATCGATAACGTCGATTTCTACCGGCTCACGGTGAAGGGCGACCAATACGAGTTCGATGGCCGGCTGCGCCCGTTCGAACACGCTTCGAAAACGATCAGGATTAAGCAACCCGACGGCTCCTACAGCGAGGAGAAACTGGAGATTCGGCGCAGCGTGCAGGGTCCCGTCGTCTATGACGAAAAAGGAATGGTGGTGGCGATGCGTGTGGCCGGGCTGGACCGGCCGAAGATGCTGGAACAGTGGTTCCGCATGGGAGAAGCGCGCAATGTAGAGGAGTTCAAGAGCGCCCTAAAAATGATGGCCGTTCCTATGTGGAATGCCAACTACGCCGATGCTGACGGGCACATCCTGATGGTCTACGACGGCCTCGCGCCCAAGCGGGCGATGGGCGATGTGAATTATTGGGCGGGTGTGGTGCCGGGCAACACACCGAAAACCATGTGGACGGAATATCTGAGCTTCGAGGAGCTGCCGCAATCGATGGACCCGCCTTCGGGTTTCCATCAAAATGTGAATGAGCCGCCGTGGTTCATGACGCAGCCGATTCTGGACGCGTCTAAATATCCGGCTTATCTCTCGCCGCCTGATATCGGTGCTTCGCTGTTTCGCGCCAAGCGGTCCCTGCGGCTGCTGACAGAGTCACCGAAGATCAGCTACCAGCAAATGCTGGCGAATAAGTTATCGACCCGCGCGGAGATGGCCGACGCAATCCTGCCGGATCTGTTGAAGGCGGCGCCGGATTCGGAAGCCGCGCGCGTGCTGGCCAAATGGGATCGACTGACCGAAACGACCAGCCGCGGCGCCGTGCTCTTCGAGCAATTTGCCGATCTCTATTTTCCCGGCGAGAACATAGAGGGGCGTCTACGGGTGAAGTTCGATCCTCGGCATCCGCTCGATTCAGCCTATGGCATCGCGGACCCTGCGCGGGCGGCAAGTACGCTCCAGCAGGCGGCGGAGAAGGTCCGGAAAACCTACGGCTCACTCGACGTGGCGTGGGGAGACGTGAATCATTATGCGAGCGGTAACGCCGATGTGCCGGCCGATGGGGGCCCGGCGGATCTGGGCATCTTCCGCACTATCTACTTCGGAAGGCCGGTGGGCAAGCATAAGTACGCAGTACACGGAGAGTCCTTCGTCTGCGCGATTGAATTCGCGGACCAGCAAAACGCACAGTGTTCGCTCAGCTACGGCAATTTTTCGCAACCAGGGTCGATCCATCTGGAGGATCAACTGCCGCTGATGGTGGCGAAGAAACTCCATCCGGTGTGGCGCGAGCGCAAGGATATCGAAGCGAATCTGGAAAAGCGCGAGAAATTTTGACTCGCAGGCGGAAGCGCCCGCGCCACCGAAACAGTTAATAGTTTACGGACGGTTGACGTTCTCAGCTTGCAGACCTTTCGGTCCCCGCTTCACCTCAAATTCAACCTCCGAGCCTTCTTCGAGCGTCCGGTATCCGGACATTTCGATGGCAGAAAAGTGGACGAACACATCTTCGCCGCTGGAACGCTGGATAAATCCATAGCCTTTTGCGGCGTTAAACCATTTCACGACACCCTTTTCTCTCACTCCGTGATTCTCCTGTTCAAACCGAATGTGTGATGAAAACTTTGGCTATTTTCTCACGGAACATATCGCGTCGCAACCCCGTTAAACAGCTTGGCTGTAGTAAACTCGTGGTCAACGAAAAGGAGTGAGATTCATGCAAAAACAACTGATGGTTTCCGTGCTCGCGATTTCCGTTTTAGCCGCTGCGCCGGCGATGGCCGCGGACGGCGGCGCGCTGAATGACGCGGAGCGCGCGTTCCTCATCGAGCAGATGGAAATGTCGAAAAAAGCGTTCCTGGCCAGCATTTCCGGGCTCAGTGAAGCGCAGTGGACGTTCAAGCCGGCGCCCAATGTCTGGAGCGTGCAGGAGTGCGCCGAGCACATCGTACTTTCCGAGAGCTTTATCTTCGATTCGGCGATGCAAGTGCTGAAGACTCCCGCGGTGCCACGGCCGGAGAAATCGAACGCGGCGTTCGATCAGCAACTGGCAATCGGCGTGCAGGATCGCAGCCACAAGGCTACCGCGCCGGCGCCGATCGACCCGGTAGGCAGGGCCGCAACCCTTACCCGCGCCGATGCGGCGAGGCAGTTCACTGAAAAACGAGATAGCAACGAGGCATACGTCAAATCGACATCGGACGACCTTCGCACGCATGTGGCAGCGGGACCGGCGGGACCGATGGACGCCTATCAATTCCTGATCTTGATGGCGGACCACACCGCGCGTCACACGGCGCAAATCAAAGAGGTCCAAGCGAACGCGAATTATCCGGCGAAATAGACCGCTTAAAAAGGAACGTCATCCTCATCCACGCCGCCGCTCATCGGCGCGGGTTGCGACGGGGGAGCTTGGGGGGCGCGGCTTCTTGGGCCGCTCTTCATTGGTTCCTGTTGCGAATACTCGTCGGGACCACCGCCGCTGGGCGCGCCGCCGCCGCGTCCGCCGAGCAGGATTACCTCCTCCGCGACCACGTCGGTGGCCCACACTTTCTTGCCGTCCTTATCGTCGTAGCTGCGGGTATGGAGGCGGCCTTCGACGTAGACCTGGGTGCCCTTCAGCAGGTATGGCGCGACGTTTTCTCCACGCCAGAACACGACGTTCGACCAATTGGTTTCTTCCTTCCAATCGCCCGTCTGCTTATCTTTCCACCGCATACTGGTCGCCACGGAGAACTTGACGATCGCGACCTGCGACGCGGTGTACGCCATCTCGGCATCCCTGCCCAGGTGGCCGATCAGAATCACTTTATTGACGCTACGACTTGCCATGATATTTGCAATCTAGCATACAGCGTCAACTAATGTCCCTGCATTCCTCACGCTCATTTAGAAGTGAGAGAGGGACAAAACAATGAAAAACGTAGCTGACAACAAGAAATTTGGAATGACCACCAAGGCGCGCAAGGCAGTTTGCTCGCTTTTCCTGGCTGGCGGATTGTTCGGAGCGCAGGCGAAAGCCGCCATCCCGACCGGCCCGGCCAGCATCGCCGATCGCGTCGCCGCGGTTCGCGCCGAGACTAAAAAGCGCATCGCCGAAGCGCAAACCCTGGGCGGGGCGGAAGCTGTCACCAAGCTGCCTTATGCGCAACTCGAAGTCGCGTCCTGGGGGAATTGGGGAAACTGGGGGAATTGGAACAACTGGCGCAACTGGAATAACTGGGCGAACTGGTCGAATTGGACCAACTGGATCAACTTCTAATGCGTTTTTGCGATCCGGTACAGATTCGAAGCGGTGCGAATGATCAGGCTTCCGCGGGCGATGGCAGGGGTCGCCATGCACATCTCGTTGAGAGAATTTTTCCCGACGAGTTTGTATTCGGGCCCCGCCTGGACGACGAAAGTGTCGCCATCCTCGCTCAACAGGAACAGCTTCCCGTTGGCCGCCCAGGGCGATGCGGTGAACGCGCTGGCCTCCCGGTCCATGCGCTGCTTGCCGTAGATCAGCTTGCCGGTGGCCGCATCGTGACAGGTGAGAAAGCCCTGATCGAGCAGAGTATAGTAATAATCGCCATAAACCAGCGGCGAAGGATTGTAGGGACCTGCTTGCGGCAGATACCAGGCGATGCCCGCGTTGCTGGTTTCACCGGCGGCGAGCGTCAGATCTCCATGCGCGTCCGGTTTCACGGCGTATACCGGCCGCACCTGATCGCCGACGTAGCCGGAGGTCACGAACAACAGCCCGTGGCTCGAAAAGGGAGTGGGAATCGAGATCGAAGACATGCCTCCGAACTCCCACAGCAGTTTGCCGTCCAGATCGTAGGACCGCACGCGGCCGGTGCCCGGCGTCACGATTTCTTTCTTGCCATCGTGCTCCCATATATACGGCGTGGCCCAATTTGTTTTCTCGTCGCGATCCACTTTCCAGATCACTTTGCCGGTCTTGGCGTCGAGCGCCTGCAAATACGAATGGTCGTCGTTATCGTTCACCACGTAGAGCCGGCCATGATCCAGCACCGGCGATGCAGCCGTGCCCCATCCATATCTTGTCGCGGCTGGTTTCGCCTCTTGCGACCACAGCAGCTTGCCCGAAAAATCGTAGCAGAACAGGCCGACGTTGCCGAAGTAGGCATAGACGCGCTCGCCGTCGGTGACCGGAGTCTCCGACGCATAAGTATTTTTCAAGTGATGGGACCAGGCGGGAACCCCGCGCCTGGCTTCTTTTTCCCACACAATTTTTCCGGTCGCGAAATCCACCGCGTAGACCATCCAGCGATGCTCATCGGTAGGAGCCTTGCGTTCTCCGCCGAAGTACAGGCCCTTTTTGGGCTTCTCCGCGTCGGCGCTGCTGATGACGGTGGTCACGAAAATCCGGTCACCCCATATAATGGGAGAAGACCAACCGACGCCGGGGATCGCGGTTTTCCAGGCGATGTTTTCGGTCGGCGACCATTTATCCGGCAGAGCAGGATCGTCGGCAACGCCGGTCGATCCGGGACCCCGGAATTGTGGCCACTGTTTTGCATCGGCCGCATCAGAGGCGGGAAGGGCGATGGAAATCGTCGCCAACAGGGCTAACAATCTGAGCATGATCACCATTCTATACGGACGCACGTGATAACATTTGATTCAATGCGGCGTTTTTGCGCCTTGTTATGCCTCGCGGCCATGTCGGGGGTGGCTGACGATAACCGGTCTCTTCCAGATCGCACGCGGCAGTATCTGATCGATCTGGTGAAGATCGATACCTCCAATCCGCCCGGAAATGAATCCGCGGCTGCCCAATACCTCAAGCAGGTAGCGGATTCGCACGCCATCCCCTGTGAGCTGATGGGCGGCGATCCGAAGCGGCAGAACTTTGTGGCTCGTCTCAAAGGCTCGGGGCACGGGAAGCCTTTGCTCCTGATGGCGCATAGCGATGTGGTGCCGGTGGAACGCGCGCAGTGGACCGTCGATCCGTTCACGGGCGAGCTGCGCAACGGATATATTTACGGCCGCGGCACGCAGGATGATAAATCGCTGCTGGCCGCTGAAATCGCGGTGATGGTGGAGATCAAACGCCGCAATATCAAGCTGGGCCGCGACGTGATTCTGCTGGCGGAGGAGGATGCAGAGGGTGGCTCCGCCGGCATCCAGTGGATGATTCAGCACGCGTATCCGAAAATCGATGCCGAGTTCGCATTGAACGAGGGCGGCTCCATTCTGGAAACCAAGGACGGCCCGAAGATTTTCGAGGTGCAAACGACGGAGAAAATTCCCACCCGGCTGATCCTCACGGCCAAAGGCGTGGCCGGCGACACCGCGCAGCCGCGCGCCGATAACGCCATTTCGCACCTGACGCGCGCCTTGCAGAAACTATCGGAAGCGGACCAACCGGTTAAACTGAACTCCACCACGCGCCGCTATTTGCGTGACATTTCGAAGGTCGCGGAGTATTCCTGGCTGGCGCCGCTGATCAGAAGTCTCGATAATCCCAATCTCGCCATTCAGCAGGCCGCCGCCAATCAGATCCGGGCGAAGGATCCGGAAATCGACGCGATGCTGCGAACCACCTTCTCGACGACCATGGTCAGCGCAGCGGCGAGAAGCAACGTGGTGCCAAGTTCGGCGCAGGCGCAGGTGGATGTGCGAAGGCTGCCGAACGATACGAAGGAAGATGTGGTGGCGCGGTTCCGCCAGGCGATCAACGATGCGGCCGTCGAGATCACAATCGGCTCCAGTCCGGCAGTCCCACCGGCTGATCCGAGTGCGATGCAGACGCCGCTGTTTCAGGCCATGGCCCGAGCCATCGGCCGTACGTATCCCCGCGACGAGATCGTTCCCTACATGTCGCCCGGCGCGACCGACAGCAGTTTTTTGCGCGCCCACGGGATGCCGGTTTATGGCGTGCCGGTATTCGTGCGCGATAGCGGCGATATGCGGGTGCATGGAAATGACGAACGAATCTCCCCCAAAAATCTGGAAGACGGCGTCGAGTTGTTATGGCAGATCGTCCTCGAAATCGCGGGCGGAGGATAGCCGGGAGCATGACCGACGCGGAGTTTCTGCGCGCTTTTGAAGACACCACGCTTGAACCTTTTCATCATCGCGACCATCTACGGGTGACCTATCTTTATCTCCGCCAATTTGGTGAAGAGGGAACGCGGGAACGCCTTGGTCCGGCTATTTTTCGCTACGCTGCGGCCAGAGGCGGAGCGGAGAAATATCATCAGACGATCACACTCGCCTGGATTCGTCTGGTGGCTGCCGCGTTAGAGGACGGCTTCGATGCCACGCTACGCGAGCATCCTGAGCTTCTCGACAAAAGTCTGTTAAATCGGTATTATTCTACTGCTGTGCTCCAGTCGCCTGAGGCGCGCGAGCGCTGGGTGGAACCGGATCGCTTTAATCTATGAACCCTTTCCAGGTTCTACCTTTTCCATCACGCAGCGTTACTGTTACGTTGTCCGAAACACCCGACAGCGTGCGTCCTTTGCCGTCGCGGAAACGGTAGGTTACGGAGTTATCGTCACTGCGCGTGGCCGATCCCTGCCACACATTTCCGTATTCGTCTTTCAGCTTGATGTAGTCGCCGTGGCCGTAGCCGAAGACGCGTGTTTTGGTGCCCTCTTCCTCGAGGTGGAAGAACCCGCCGGGGATGTGAGTGTGCCTTCGATGCCTGCCGTAGATCATACTGCCTCAGTCCATCATGGTCCAGAATGCGAGGTTTTTCGATCAGGCATTGACCTTAGGACTTATTACTTTGATTCCCAAAGGTGCGTAGGATTCTTCGAGGCGGGCGTACATGCGATCGTCGGCAAATGTTCCCGTCACCGCGCCTCCGGAGCCTGAGAAATTGGATGTCGCGCCGGCCGCGCGGGCCGTCTGAATCATCTCCAGATTACCCTGGCTGATGGTATAGATTTTGGCTCGCAAATCGAAATTGGCGTCGATCAACTTTCCGAGCGTCGCCACGTCCCCCGCGAGGAGCGCTTCCCGCCCGCGCGCAGCGAGACTTGCCCACTCCTCCATCGCGCCGCGGACGCTTGAATCGCCCGCGTTCCATCGCTCCCGGACGTTGGTGTGAAATACTTCCGTGCCCTCGCTCAAACTGGTTCGATAGGCCAGGTAAATGTTCGGCAGCAGGGAGGGGTTCAGGGGCTCATACTCGCCATAGCCGCGCGAATCCATCAGATTTTTAGCGAAATCCATGTAGACAAGCCCCTCATAAACCTGGATCACGCGGTCCTGCGGACCGGCGGGAACGCCCAGTTCCTTGGTCTCCGTTTCGAGGGCGAGTTTGGCCTGCAAGGGTGGAGGAATGTCCACTGAATAGTACTGGCACAGCGCTCGCAGCGCCGCGATAATGATCGCGCTCGAACCGCCCATGCCGAGGCGCAGAGGAATAGTCGACTCGTATTCGATCGTAAAATTCCGATTGGGAAGTTCGATGCCGTGGTTGCGGCAATAATCGTGAAACCGCACAATGAGCGCCTGAATGATGCGAATTCCCCCGTAATAACCTCTCCAGCGCGTACTGGCGTGCAGATCGTCGAGGCTTTCGAACACCGGCATGTCGGCCTTCGACGCTTTGATTTCGAGGCGCGCGCTGGGGTAGAGGAGCACGCGCGCGCGAAAATTTCGAACCAAGAAAGCGATTGTTTTTCCAAAATATCCATCGCTCGGATTACCGAGCAGCCCGGCGCGGGCATATGCGTAGGTCTCGATCATATCGCTATACTACTTTCACATTATGCGGGCGTTGTTGCAGCGCGTCACGGAGGCGCGCGTGATGGTTGAACAGGTGGTTACGGGCGAAATCGGCGCGGGACTTCTAGTGCTCCTCGGCGTATCGAAAACAGATACGGAAGCCGACGCGGAGTTTGTCGCCCAAAAGGTCCTGAATCTGCGTATTTTTGAGGATCAGGACGGCAAAATGAATCGCAGCGTGCTCGATATTGAAGGCGGGTTGCTGGTTGTTTCGCAATTCACTCTTTATGGCGATTGCCGCAAAGGGCGGCGACCGAGTTTTGACGACGCTGCTCCAGCGGAACAGGCGCGTGTGCTTTATGAACGTTTTGTGGCCATCGCGCGGCGCAGCAATTTAAGAATCGAAACCGGAGTTTTTCAGGCTGACATGGCTGTTTCGCTGGTCAATGACGGGCCGGTGACACTGCTGGTCGAAAGCCGCTAAGCTCAAAACAAATGAGTGAACTGAGCCGCATCGGCGTTGCCATTGATTCCGACCTTCTGGAAAAATTCGATCAGCACATCGGCCAGCGGGGCTACACGAACCGCTCCGAGGCGTTTCGCGACCTCATCCGCGAAGCACTGATCGAGAAGACTGCCGCGAAGGCGGACAGCCTGGTCGTCGGCACGCTGACGTTGGTTTACGACCATCATGTGCGCATGCTGTCGGATAAGCTCACGGCGATGCAGCACGACCATTTTCATCTGGTGCTGTCGACTTTGCACGTGCATCTGGATCATCACAACTGCCTGGAAGTTCTGATCCTGAAGGGCAAGGCGGCGGCCGTTCAGAAAATGGCCGACGCGCTGATTTCGACCAAAGGCGTGATGCACGGACGGCTCACGATTACATCTCCGGGAGGTGGATCGTGATTGTCGGATCCGGGGTCGATTTGTGCGAAGTAGCGCGGATCAAGGCCTCCATCGAGCGTTATGGCCGCCGCTTCCTGGAACGGATTTATACCGATCATGAAATCGCCTACGCGCAACGAAAGGCGAATCTTTATGAACGCTACGCGGCGCGGTTCGCGGCCAAGGAGGCGGGGATGAAAGCGCTGGGGACGGGGTGGCATGGCGGCGTCCGGTGGCGCGATTTCGAAGTAATGAATCTGTCAAGCGGCCGTCCGACGCTCCAGTTCCATGGGAAGGCGGCCGAATATGCCCGGAAATTGGGGGTTGAAAATGTATCGTTATCAATAACGCATACGTCGGTGCAGGCGATGGCGATGGTGATTTTGGAGAATAAGTAAAAAGAAGATCCGCCTGAAAAGAAGCCGACGAGGGCGTCGGCTGCGGTTCAGGGGGACCGCCCTACCACGGAGGACCGGGAGATAGAGACGTTCGCGAGGGTTGATTCATTCTTTGGGAGCGATGCCGAGGGCTTTCATTTTTCGGTACAGATGGCTTCGTTCCAAACCAAGAAGTTCGGCGGTGCGGGTGACGTTGCCTTTGGCTTCTTCTAACTTCTTCAAAATATAGTCGCGCTCGGCTGCTTCGCGAACCTCTTGCAGGCTGCCGAAGCGGTCCATGGGACGGTCGAAGACTGCTCGGCGGCCGCGGTCTAAAGGGATATGGCGGGCGTCGATGCGGACTTGCGGGTTCATGATCACGATGCGCTCCATCAGATTACGCAGCTCGCGAACGTTGCCGGGCCAGGGGTATTCTTCGAGGACGTGCAGAGCATCCTCGGTGAGCTCCTTTGGCTTGCGGCCGTAGGCGGTGGTGAACTCTTTCAGAAAATAATCGGCCAGCAGGCGCACGTCTTCGATCCGCTCCCGCAGCGGCGGGACGTGAAAAGGGATGACGTTGAGGCGATAAAAAAGATCCTCGCGAAAATTGCCGCGCTCGATCTCCTCTTCCAGATTCTTGTTGGTCGATGCCACGACGCGCACGTCGACCTGGATGGATTCGGCGGCGCCCACCGGGGCGAATCGCTGTTCGTCGAGGGCGCGCAGCACTTTCGCCTGGGTCTTGAGAGACATATCGCCGACCTCGTCGAGGAATAACGTGCCGCCGTGGGCTTTTTCGAGCTTGCCGACTTTATCCTCGCCCGCTCCGGCGAAGCTGCCCTTGCGATGGCCGAACAGTTCGCTCTCAATAAGATCTTCGGGGATGGCGGCGCAGTTCACTTCGACAAAGGCCTCCGTGGAGCGGGCGCTGGCGGCGTGGATGGCGTGCGCGACCACCTCTTTTCCAGTGCCGCTTTCGCCGAAGATCAGCACGCGGCCGTTGGTGGCGGCCATCAGTCCAAGCTGCTGGCGAAGAGCTTTCATGGGGACGCTCTCGCCGATAATATTGGATTTCGCGCCGCCGGATTCCTTGAGTTGGGCGAGTTCCAGCTCCAGACGGCGCTGCTGGACCGCGTTGTTGAGCACCACCGTGACCTTCTCGATGGTCAGCGGTTTTTCAAGAAAATCGAAGGCGCCCAGTTTGGTGGCTTTCACTGCGGTTTCGATAGTGCCATGGCCGGAGATGATGACCACCTCGGGGCGTTCCGAGAAAGGGATTTCCTGAATGCGGGCCAGCGTTTCCATACCGTCGATGCCGGGGAGCCAGACGTCGAGCAGAATGGCGTCGTAGTTCTGACGGGCGAGCTCTTCGAGGCACTGCTCACCGGATTCGACGGCGAGACATTGGAAGCCTTCGTCTTCGAGAACTCCAAGGAGGGAGTCGCGGATGCCGGGCTCGTCGTCGACGATGAGGATGCGGGCGTTTTTCATGCGCGGACCTCGGATTCGACAACGATGGCTGCGGGGACTTCGACGTAGAATCTGGCGCCAGTGGGGCGATTGTCTTCTACACGGATGCGGGCGTGATGCTCCGACAGAATGTGATTCACGATGGCCAGGCCCAGGCCCGTGCCGCGGCCTTTCGTCGAGAAATAGGGCAGAAAAAGTTTTTCTTTATCGCCCGACGTGATGCCGCAGCCGGTATCGGCGATCAGAAGCTCGACTGTATCGGAGGTCACTTGGGTCGCGACCAGGAGGCGCTTGACCAGCGAATCCCGCATGGCTTCGGCGGCGTTATCGACCAAATTGACGATGACGCGCTTGAATTGCTCGGGGTCGACGTCGATGGTGGGAAGGTTCGGGGCCAGCTCCACGCGGAGGTCGATGCCGGTGAGACGGTCGGCGAAAACATCGAGAGCGTTCTGCACGATTTCATTAAGATCGCAGGCGATGGGCTGGGCGGCGGGGAATCGTGAGAATTGCGAAAACTCATCGGCGAGATTCTTCACCGACTCCACTTCGCGGGAGATGGTGGAGGCGCAATCTCTAATGATGCGCTGAGTTTCGAGAGTCGGCGCGCCACGGTCGAGAAGGCGGGCGATGCGCTCAGCGGAGAGCGCGATGGGGGTGAGGGGATTCTTCAGTTCATGCGCGATGCGGCGGGCGACTTCGTGCCACGCGGCGGCTTTCTGGGCGCGCAGCAGCTCGCTGGTGTCTTCGAGCAGAACAACGAAGCCGGTGCTGACAGGAGGGCGCGCGGGCAACGCGGAGACGGTTACGGCGAGATGGAAAACCTGGCGAGGGGATTCGAGATCGATCTGGCTGGCGGCGAGGCCGGTGCGGCGGGCGCGCTTCATCAGATACTCGATTTCGGTGACATCCTCGGGCGGGAAAAGGTCGGCCAAACGAACGGCACGCTCGATCTGTTCCACGGAAAACAGGCCGTGCAGGGCGCGATTCACGCGCTGGATGCGGCCGTCGGGGGCAAGAGAAATCACGCCGGTGGGGATGCTTTCGAGAATTGCTTCGGTGAAGCGGCGGCGGCTTTCCAGCTCCCGCGCGTTGGCCTCCAGCTCATGCATCATTTCGTTGAAGCCGCGAACCAGGGTGGCCAGCTCATCCATCGCCTTCACGGCGACGCGATAGGACAGGTTGCCTTTCCGCACCTCCCGCGCGGCGCCCAACAGAGCGGAAATGGGCACGCTGATCTGACGGGCCAGCATCAGCGCGATCCAGGTGGAGACGAAAAGAATAAACAGCGTGATCAATAGAATGAAGAGCAGATAGAGGGTGCGGATATTTTTCTTATTGGCGGCGAGCTGATTATATTCCTGGACGTAGCCGCCAATTTCGGCCTGTTTGGCTTCAATATCGAGCAAAGGATGCACACGCACCACCAGCCTGCCGCCGCTGGCTAGAGGAGCATAGGCGGTCAATAAATGGCTCGGCTCCTCCTTGCTGTCGCAGACGGTACGCGTGCCGGAGGGCGATTCGAGGCGCAGCTCGGCGATCCGATTTTCGACACAGAGCTTGGAAAAATCGGCATCCTCAGACTGCACGTTGGGGATCAAGGCGATCCAATTCGCGAGCGCCTGGGCGCGGTGCTGGACTTCGTCACCCAAGGCGACGGCGGTATCGATGAGGCTGAACTTGACTCCTTCGGCGGGGCGGGCGAACCATTGTCCGATGGTTCTGTTCAATACGCCGTAACTGAAGGAGACCAGGAAGGCGACGGGCAAAAGGCTGAGGGCGAGCGCTCCCAGCACGAGCTTGGTTTTAATGCGGGAGCCTTCACGATCGCTCTGGCGTTCGAAATAAAGCCTGACGCCGGTGCGGAACAGCATGAAGCCGAGGGTGACGGTGAGCAGAAAAATCAGCGTCGAAACAGCCCAAAACACGAAGGTTTGCGCGGTATCGGCGGGTCCGTATTCGCCAAAATTGAAAGAAACCTGCCAAACGACGAGCGCGAGGAGAAGCGCGAGCAGGACCAAGCCGGAAGCGAAGAGGTACTGCTTGCGCATATCTTGATTATAGGAGTCGTCACCGGAAGAGTGAGACAGCGCATTGCGGCATGGTGGGGGCGGATACGCCAGAATGAGGCTCAGCTTTCGCTGGCGCTGAGTCTGGTGATCGGCGCGGTGGTCGGATTAGTTGTGGTGGCGTTTATCGTCCTGACGGGACGGCTGGCTGTCCGCATGTACCCCCCGGGCGGCGCGCCGTGGCGACGGGTGCTGGTGCCGACTCTGGGATCCCTGGTCACGGGATTCCTGCTCTTCCGTTATTTCCCGTTCGCGCGCGGCAGCGGGATTCCGCAGACCAAGTACGCGTTGTTTGTCGAAGAAGGGCGCATCACGCTGCGCACGGTGATCGGAAAATTCGTCTGCTGCTGCACGGCGCTGGCGAGCGGAGTTTCGCTGGGACGCGAAGGCCCGTCGGTACAAGTGGGCGCGGGAATCGCGTCAGTAATTTCGCGGCGGCTGGGGGTGAGCCGGTCGCTGGTGAAATCCCAACTGGTGGCGGGGAGCGCGGCGGCGCTGGCGGCGGCATTCAATACTCCGATCGCGGCGGTGCTGTTCGCCCTTGAGGAAATTACCGGCGACCTGCATGCGCCTGTGTTGGGATCCGTAGTGGTGGCGTCCGCAACGGCGTGGATGGTGTTGCATTTATTCCTGGGCGACCAGCCGCTGTTCCACGTATCCGGATATCAGTTAGTGCATCCGGTGGAATTCGCGTTGTACGCGGGGTTGGGCGTTGTGGGCGGATTAGCGTCGGTAGCATTCGTGAAACTGCTGTTATGGCTGCGGCTGAAATTCCGGCTGTGGCCCAAGTGGACGGTATGGTTCCAGCCGGCGGTGGGCGGATTGACCACCGGATTGATCGGCTGGTTTTATCCGGAAGTGATGGGCGCCGGATATCACTATATAGACGGCGTGCTAAACGGCGACGTGGTGGTAAAGGTGCTGTTCATCTTAGCCGCGCTTAAGATTATCGCGACGGCGGTGTGTTACTCGTCGGGAAACGCGGGCGGCATTTTCGGGCCCAGCTTATTCATCGGTGCAATGGTGGGCGGCGCGTTCGGAGGGGTGGCGCATCATTTATTCCCGGCGTACACGGCGGGTCCGGGAGCTTACGCGCTGGTGGGAATGGGGGTGGCGTTCGCGGGAATTGTGCGCACGCCGCTAACGTCCGTGATCATGATTTTTGAAATGACGCGCGACTACACGATTATCGTTCCGCTGATGATCTCCAACCTGATCGCGTTTTTCATTTCCTATAAACTCCAGCCGGAGCCGATTTATGAGGCGCTGGCCGGACAGGACGGGGTGCATCTGCCGACGGCCGAAGCTCGCGCTCAATTGCTGCGGCTGCGGGTGAGCGATGCGATGACCGAGCCGGGCTTGATTTTTCCGCCCTACACGCCGATTGCGGACGCGATGAAGCAGGGCGGTCCGATTGTGGTCGGGGATGAGCACGGGCTATGGGGGATTCTCGATCCGGCGCAGATGGAGAATGTTTTTCTCGAATCAGGGACGCTGGCCGACTTGTTTCACGGGGCGCGGCCACAAGACGAGGAGATGCCGCACCTGCATACGGATCACAGTCTAGCCATCGCGCTGGACCGTATGGGGTCCAGTAAGCGGCGCGTTCTGCCGGTAGTGAGCCGCGCGGATGTGCATCATCTGGTGGGGCTGGTGACGCTGGATGCGGTGCTGAACGCTTATGGGCTGAGTCCCTCGGTCGGGGCAAGTCCGTTACCATGAAGGCATGCGCCGTTCTCATTTGAGCTTCTGGGCGGAGGGTAGGGAGGTATCGCGCCGCGCCGGAGCTTCTTCGGAATGGGCCTCTAACTGAGCCGAGAGGCGTAGTAGTATAAATGAAGTCGCTCCGGTTCGTTTCGCGGAGAAGGCGAAGCTGCGACATTGAGTTGAGGAAGGAGGCGATCCGCAATGTGGAACCGCCGCAAAGATGAAGAATTCGCACTCAAGCCGGCGTCGGCACCGCCGACCCCATCCGCGCTTGCAAAGGAAGGAATCCCCATGTCTACGCTTCCAGGACGTACCAACGAGCCTCATTTCGATAGTCCACGCGGCGGATCGGCCGTGCTCGGCAAATCGGTGATCGTCAAAGGCCAGATTTTCAGCCGCGAGGATCTGACGATCGACGGTGAAGTCGAAGGGACGGTCGAGTTGCAGGAACATCGCCTGACAGTCGGCCCGAATGGCAAGGTTTTAGCGACTATTAAGGCGCGCGAAGTGGTCGTGCTGGGCACGATTCACGGCAACGTCGAAACCACCGACAAGATCGATATCCGTAAGGATGCGAAGCTGGTGGGGGATATCAAGACGGCGCGCGTGGTCATTGAGGACGGCGCCTTTTTCAAGGGCAATATCGACATCGTGCGCGCCGAAGTTGCGAAGCCGCAGCCCGCCGCGCCAAAGCCGCAGCCCGTGGCCTCCGCGACCGCCCCTGTCACGGGGGCGCACAGTGTAGCCGCGGTGGGAGGCGGAGATCTCAAGCGCTAGGCTTTCGCAAGCTGGCTCTTCCAATTTGGAGAATCGTCACAGTCACGGGCTGGATCAATTTTGCGCGTCTCTGGAGGAGCGCCCGGGCTTGTCGATTCTGGATCTTGCCGGCGCCAGCCAGTCCACCGTAAGCTTCGTTACCAATTACGGGCATCGTTTATATTCGGACGATTTCGTCCATCAATTGGATGCGTGCTTCGGCGAGGGCGATTTTTACGACAATCAGACCCATCGCGGGAAGGTGGAACGGTTCCTCGAAAGCGCGTTGACGTTTGAAGACGGGTCGTTTGACGGCGCGCTGGTGTGGGATACGCTCCAGTTTCTGACGCCGTCGCTATTGCAGGTCGTCATTGAGCGGCTGCATCGAATTCTGCGCCCCGGTTCATGCATGCTGGCGTTTTTTCATTCGGAGGAAAAAATCGATACCATCCCGACGTATTCCTACCGCATCACCGATCACCGCAACATCATGCTGGTGGAGCGCGGACGCCGCAGGCCGGCGCAGTTTTTCAACAATCGCAGCCTGGAAAAACTGTTCCAGGAGTTTCAGTCGGTGAAATTTTTCCTCACGCGGGACCATTTGCGTGAAGTAATCGTTCGACGTTAAATTATGTCCCTTGAAGATGAATTGGTAGACCAGCGCCAGAAGCGCACGGCGGAGATCGAGGCGCTGGGATTCCGCGCGTATGGCCAGCGTTTCGATTTCTCGCACACCATTCCCGGCATTTTGCGCGACTATGCAGGGAAGACCGCGGTTGAAAGTGAAGCGCAACTGGCCGACAAGCCGCAGGTGCGAATCGCCGGGCGCATCCAGACCATGCGCCGCATGGGTAAGGCTGGTTTTCTGCACCTGATGCAATCGGGCGAGAAGCTTCAGGTCTATATTCGCAAGGACGCGGTCCCGGAAAACGAATATAAACTTTATGAGATTCTCGACACCGGAGACATCATCGGCGTGGAAGGCTACCTGTTCCGCACCCGCACAGGCGAGCTCAGCGTGCATGCCGAGAAGGTGATATTTCTCTCGAAAATCCTACTCGCCCTGCCGGAAAAATTCCATGGCCTTGAGGATGTCGAGGTGCGTTACCGCCAGCGCTACCTCGATCTGATCGCCAATCCCGAGTCGCAAAAAGTCTTCGTGACGCGGGCGAAAATTGTCTCTTCATTAAGGCGCCAGCTGGAACAGCACGGCTATATTGAAGTCGAAACGCCGATGATGCAGCCTCTTTATGGAGGCGCCACTGCGCGTCCGTTCGTCACGCATCACAACACGCTCGACATGGATCTGTACCTGCGCATCGCGCCGGAGCTTTATTTGAAGCGCCTAATTGTGGGAGGCCTCGATCGCGTCTACGAAATTAATCGCAACTTCCGCAATGAGGGGATTTCCACGCATCACAATCCCGAGTTCACTATGCTCGAGTTTTATCAGGCCTTCACCGACTATCACGGCATGATGGATCTGAGCGCCGAACTGCTGAAGCAGACGGCCATCGACGCCACCGGATCGGTCGTGGTCGAGTATCAGGGAGTGCAGCTCGATTTCGGCAATATCCGCCGCCTGTCGATGCAGGAAGCGGTTGGCGACCTGTCGTTAAAGGGCCACTCGCTGATGGAAAAATTCGAACGTGAGATTGAGTCGACGCTGATCCAGCCGACTTTCATTTACGACTATCCGGTGGAGGTGTCGCCGCTTTCGAAAAACAAGGAAAGCGATCCGGCATTCGTCGAGCGTTTCGAAATTTACGCCGCGGGCATGGAGATCGGCAACGCATATACCGAATTGAACGATCCTCACGAACAGCGCCGCCGCTTCGAACTCCAAGTTCGCGATCGCGAAGCAGGCGACGAAGAAGCGCATCAAATGGACGAAGATTATATCCGGGCCATGTCCTACGGCATGCCCCCCACCGGCGGCGAAGGCATCGGAGTAGATCGGCTCACGATGATTCTGACGAACTCAAAGTCGATTCGCGATGTCATTTTGTTTCCATTAATGAGAAAGAAGGAGTCAGGAGTCAGGAGTCAGGAGCCAGAATGAACGCAAGACCAGCGGCCCGGACGTTTCAGGATCTGCTGGTCTGGCAAAAGGCTCATCAGTATGTCATGGGCGTTTATCGTTACTCCGGTGATTTTCCCAAATCAGAAACGTACGGATTAGCATCGCAGTTCCGCCGAGCAGCCGTTTCGGTACCCGCAAATATCGCCGAAGGCTTTCGCAAGTCCGGACGCCAGGATAAAGTTCGTTTCATGAACATTGCGCAAGGCTCTCTAGAGGAATGCCGCTATTATCTGATTCTTTCGCGCGATTTGAAATATGGCGAAAATGAGATTTCAATGTCGTTACTGGAAGAAGTGAGTAGAATGCTGGACGCGTACGCGAAGGCTATTCTGACTCCTGACTCCTGACTTCTGTCTCCTTCTTTTTATGTTTGAACTCTTCATTGCCCGCCGCTATCTGCGCGCCAAGCGCAAGCAGGTGGTGATCTCCGTCATCACCTTTATTTCAGTGGCGGGTGTTGCAGCAGGGGTGATGGCACTCGTGATCGCACTGGCGATCAATAACGGGTTCAAGAATACGCTCGAACGCAATCTGCTGGGCGCGACCGCGCACGTCTCGATTCTCGAAAAAGAGCAAGGCGAGGGGATTGAGAACTGGGAACAGCTTGCGGCGAAGCTGGCGACGCTGCCGCACGTGGTCAGCGCCACTCCCGGACTCTACGAAAGCGCGTATATCAAGGGCCCGGTGCAAGGCGACGGCGCCGAGATTAAGGGCGTCACCGTTACCGCAGGCTCCGCGCTGCCCGACGCGCTGAAGCATCTCAAGGCGGGATCCGTCAGCGATTTGTCGGCCACCGGCGGTGATTTGCCGGGCATTATTCTCGGCTCCCGTCTGGCGCAATCGATCGGCGCTGTAACCGGCAAGCCGATCGATATTCTGGTGCCCGATGGCAAACTGCTGCCCTACGGGCCTGTGCCGACTTATGTGAAGGCTCGCGTCGCCGGAATTTTTGACATCGGCTTTTACGATATCGATAGCCACTGGGCCTACATGGCGCTTCCGGCGGAGCAGAAAATGTTCCGCCTTACCGACGTGGTGAGCAGCATCGATATCATGCTCAACGATATCTATCGCGCCGACGAAGTGCAACACGCGGCTGAGCCGTTACTCGGGCCGAGGCTCGGCGCCAGCACCTGGAAGGAGCAATACCACCAGATCCTGGGAGCGTTGAAAATCGAACGCCTCGCCACCGCGATCACCATCGGCCTGATCCAGTTCGTCGCCGGGCTGAATATTCTGATCACATTAGTCATGATGGTGATGGAGAAGCATCGCGATATTTCCATTCTAATGTCGATGGGAGCGCGCGCCTCGCAGATCCGCAACATTTTCGTCTTTGAAGGCGCGCTCATCGGCGCAACCGGCACCATCATCGGCCTGATCGGCGGCTATACGCTGTGCTATTTTCTCGATCATTACAAGCTGATTCCTCTCGATGAGCAGGTCTACGCGCTGCCGTTCGTTCCCTTCAACCCGCAAGCGATCGATGGCGTCTGGATCGCCGGTGCCGCGATGGCGGTGAGCCTGCTCGCCACGCTCTACCCCGCGCGCAACGCGACCCGGATCGCTCCCGTGGAAGCGCTACGATACGAGTAAGTGCCCAAGTTGATCGAAGCCCCGACCCGCATTCCCGTTCCGCAAGGAAAGATTCTCGACGAGTACATCGGACGCGTAAACTCCGGCGATTCGCACACCAGCATCGCCCATATGCGCAGCCCCGCCGGATGGTCCGAACCCGGCCAGCGCCCCGATTTCGAAGAGTTCACACTGGTGCTCTCCGGCGAAATGGTAGTGGAGCACGAATCCGGCATCACCCACGTGAAAGCCGGCCAGGCCATCGTCACCCATCCTGGAGAATGGGTCCGCTACAGCACGCCCGAAGGCGCCGAGTACGTGGCGATCTGTCTGCCCGCATTTTCGATCGACACCGTTCACAGGGATTCTTAAATGAAACTCCGCCTCCACGCCGGATCATTGCGCCTGCGCCTAAGCCAGTCCGACATTGCGCGCCTGCACGACACCGGCAAAGTGGAAGAGACGATCGCCTTCGCGCCTGGAAAGCAGCTTTATTACGCGCTCGAAACCGGATCAGCAGAAACGGGCGCAACGCTCGACGACTCTCGCATTGTAGTCAGCCTCCCGACGGCAATCGCGATGCAATGGATCGAAAGCGATCAAACCGGCATCGAAGCATCCACCGGCACGCTAAAGCTCCTGATCGAAAAAGATTTTCAGTGCCTGCATCGCGAGCCGGAGCCAGGCGAAGATTCATTCCCGAATCCGCTGGC
>Ga0116129_1000215_pt1 | contig 41454 bp, 36 predicted proteins | sample June2015DPH_17_2_FD_89732 | JGI IMG/M metagenome (GOLD analysis project Ga0116129, IMG submission 89732) | Peatland microbial communities from SPRUCE experiment site at the Marcell Experimental Forest, Minnesota, USA - June2015DPH_17_10 | ecosystem: Environmental > Terrestrial > Soil > Wetlands...
ACCGCGAAGGTCCAGATGTCAGTGCGGCCGGTGAAGGTCGAATCCAGCGGCAGCAGCCTGGCGATCTCGGCGAGGCTTTCGGACATCACGGTGCCGACGCTCAACAGATTGAGCAATAGCAGCGGAACGAGCAACATCACCCCGCGGAGCCAGAACGAACGGACCACCGATGTCATCGAGGTCAGCAGCAGCACCGCAACGCACAGCGTCAGCGAGCTTTTGCCGGCCGAATACAGCAGGAACAGCGAGGCAAAACCGATGATGGCGACGCCGGATATCCACGCGCCGGAGCGGACGATATAGCTGCCGAGAAACAGCAGCATCGCCATCACGGCTGCCGCCTCATTCTTGTGGCCGAACGAACCGCGCCAGTTGCCGGCAAGCCCCGGCTCCTGGGGGTCGGTCGCCTGATGGATCGACAGATGCGGCGCCAGCATTATTCCGAGATAGCAGACCGCCAGCAATACCAGTGCTGCGATACTGAACCAGCGCATCAGTTCATTCTGCGATTTCGGCAGCAGCATCAGCGCCGCCGCCACCGCGACAACGCATGCCGTCAATGCGAAGCGGCGAATCGAGGTGCCGGGATCGAGCGACAAGGCGATCGTCACGCATGTCCATATGCTGAACAGCACAAACCCCGGCGTCGGCAGCGACGCCAACCCGCGCAAATTGTCGCGCATCGCCAGCGCGATCGTCAGCAGCGCCAGCCCGCCGAACGCCGCATAGGTCGGCACCTCGTTGCCGGTGCTTACATCGCCTACCTGCACATCGCCGAGATCGGCGAACGGATGCAGCGATATCCACGCCAGCAGCAGGGTCCCGACGAAGGTGACGCCGCGCACGACATCGGCGACCCCGACAAGGCTGAGATACCGCAGAATCGGTAACTCGCGCCTCGGCTCGGACCAAATATCCACGGGCAAAACTCGTTGACTGTCGTCCAGGCGGACGGCCGGTTCGAGCCGGGTGCGATACCATCGATGGCGATGATCGCGGGCCAGACCTCGATAATGCTAACTCGCGCATGATTAATGAACCATCAACCGATTGCCGCGCGACGCGACGCTGGACCGGATATTGCAACGACGGCCGCGTGGCGCCGAATCCCGTGCTTCCGGCACGGGGGACTGTCCGGAGTGTCCATGTTTGAGACACCGCGGTCATGGGCGGTTGTTTGGGTAGGCCAGAATTATGAAATATCGCGCCGACATAGATGGGCTGCGGGCGCTCGCCGTGGTTCCGGTGGTACTCTATCATATCGGCGTTCCCGGATTCGCAGGCGGCTTCGTCGGCGTCGATATCTTCTTCGTCATCTCGGGCTATTTGATCTGCGGCATGATCGACGAGGATATCCGCAACGAAACCTTCTCGATGGGCAATTTCTACAAGCGCCGGGTGATGCGGATCCTGCCCGCGCTGTTTGCCATGTTTTTGGTGACGAGTTTTCTGGCTTATATCTACTGTTTGCCGGTAGAGCTGAAAGACTATGCGTACAGCCTCGCCAGCGCGGCAGGCTCCGTTTCCAACGTTTACTTCGCAGCGTCTGCGGGATATTTCGATGCCCCGGCCGCAACCAAACCCTTGTTGCACACCTGGTCGCTCGGGGTTGAGGAGCAATTTTACCTTCTCACTCCGCCACTGATGCTGTTGGCCTATCGGGTTTTCCCAAAGCGGGCCAAAGTGCTGTTGGCTGCCGTCGCCGCGCTCTCGTTCGCGGCGGCATTGGCCGTCAGCTACCGAAATACGACCTTCATATTTTATCTCACGCCGTTTCGCGCCTGGGAGCTGGCACTGGGCGCGCTGCTGTCGATCAAGTTCATTCCGGCGCCGGTTACCGAATTCCAGAGAAACCTGTGCGGGACAACGGGACTGCTGCTCGTGCTCGGCGTCATCTTGCTCGGATCGGCGTCAACTCCGCTGCTTTCGATGACTTTGCTCGCCAGCGTCGGCGCAACCCTGATCATCGCTTCCAGCGAATCCGGGCCTTCGCTCGCGGGAAAACTGCTGTCGCTGCGCCCGATCGTTTTTGTCGGCCTGATATCCTATTCGCTCTATTTGTGGCATTGGCCGCTGATGGTGTTTCAGCGTACCGACGGGGCGTTTTTCCAATATTCGTCCCCCGCCGCGGTCAGGCTGGCGTTGATCGTGACTGCGACAGGCATTGCCTGGCTGTCGTGGAGGTTCATCGAAATACCTTTTCGGGCCAGGGCGAAGGCGACCCGCAAAACCCTGGCGTTCGGTGCCGCTTCGGCGGCGATGGCTTCAGCCATGGCTCTCTGCGGCCTGGTTCTGCAGCTTGGCGGCGCGCCATTTCGTTTTCCCGAACGCGTCGTGGCGATCGGCGCCTATCTTGGCTATGACCCATCCCCCGCCTTCCGCTCGGGGCACTGCTATCTTTCCACCAACCGGCAGCAACTCGATGTTCAGCGCTGCATGCAACTGGACTCGAAGCGGCCGAACTATCTGCTGGTCGGCGACAGCCACGCCGCGCATCTGTGGTTTGGCCTTTCTTCGTCGATGCCGGAAGTGAATATCATGCAGGCCACCGCCAGTGCCTGCCGTCCGGCCATCTTGCCGGTCTCCTCCCTCGATCTGCGTGCATGCCCGAAGCTCATGCAGTACGTCTTCAACGACTTTCTGGTCAGGAACAAGGTCGACAAGGTGCTTCTCTCGGCGTCCTGGAAAGACGAGGACTTTCCTGATTTGTCGAACACACTCGGTATCCTGAAGTCGAGAGGGATCGACGTCACCGTGTTTGGGCCGATCGTCGAATATGATGGCGCCTTGCCACGGCTTCTCGCCGACGAGATCCGGTATAACAGCCCCTCATTCGCGAACGACATGCGCACGCCCGGGATAGGCGAGCGCGACCGGGCGCTGAGCCGGCTCGTGACGGCCAAAGGCGCGACTTATGTTTCGGTGTACAATTCTGTGTGCCACGGCGGGCTTTGCGATGAATTTGCGCAAGGCGACATTCCGCTGCAATTCGACGCCGGCCATCTGACCGCCGAGGGGTCCGTTGCAGTGGCGCGACGGCTGTCGACCTCGCTGCAACACCGGCAACGGCTATGAGTTGGATGCCGCGAAAATACGTCAGTATCCTTGTCGCCGCGGCCTTGTGCGGTAACTTCCCGGCGCGCGGCCAGACGCCGGCGCACGTCGCGTCCCATGCTGCTTCCGATTCCCCGAAATTCGCTGCCGCCTTTGTGAATTGGGGGACCGATGGCCGCGAATATAATTTGCGGAAATGGGAGGCCTGGCTGGGCCAGGCACCGTCATCGGTTCTGGCGATCGACTTCTACAGCGAAGGCACCTGGGAGGATTTTTTTGGGTTCGGCTGGGTGCCGGGTTTCTGGAAAAAACTCAATCCGGCGCGAAACGTGGTTTGGTCGGTCCCGCTGACGGTAAAAGGGACGCCGCTGGCGGATGTTGCAGGCGGCCTGCAAGACGCCGAATTCGAGGCCGCGGCCAAGGCGATTTCGGCTGCTCAGCCGAAAGCGATCATCCGCCTCGGCTGGGAAATGAACAGCGAGTCGATGGCGTGGTTCGCCAAGGGCCAGGAGGCCGATTACGTCAGAGCATTCCGGCGCGTGGTCGGGATCTTCCGGCGTTATTCGGAGGATTTCAAATACGACTGGTGCCCCGCCTGGGGGCCGCAGGAAATGCCTGCCGCCGACGCCTACCCGGGCGACGATGTGGTCGATTACATCGGTCTGGATGTCTACGATTTCAAATTCGACGGTTCCGCCGAGCAACGGTGGGATACCTATTATCTGAAAGCGGCATTCGGCCTGCAATGGCATAGGGACTTTGCCGGCCAACACGGCAAGCGCATGAGCTACCCCGAATGGGGAGTCGGAAATTTCGGCGATAATCCGTTTTTCGTTCAGCAGATGCACGACTGGTTTGTGAAGAATGAAAATAATATCGCCTATGCGGCCTACTTTGACGTCGACGGATTATGGCCGACACAAATCGACAACAACCAGTTTCCCAAGTCTCAGCTTCTGTTCAGGCGGCTGTTCAAGCGGCCGTCATTTTGAACGCGCCATGCGGCGGCCCGCACAATAGCCAAGGGGCCTTATTTCGCTGGTTTCATCATTCGAGACGCCGCGCAAGGGCGCGGCGCCTCAGGATGAGCGTCTAATATTAGCCCCTCGTGGTGAGGAGCGCGGCAACGCCGCGCGTCTCGAACCACGAGGCCACGAGATGCCCGATCGTGATTTGACCAGGCGGAATCTACTCAAACTCACGAAACGATGCTGGAGGCCTTGTAAGGCTGCGGCTCGATACCGAAGGCTGCCAGCACGCCGCCGGCCGCGACGGCGAGCGGATGCAGGGCGATGATCGCTTTGCGCGCGACCAGCGCCAGCCGGGCGGCGCGGAACAGCGACAGCGGCAGCATCGCGAGCATCTTGGCTGTCAGCTTCAATCGCAACGCCAGGGTCCGCGCCGCCTTGACCTCGATGTGATAGTTGATCGCGCCGATGCGCAAGCCGCGCAGCGCCAGCCAGCGCGGCATGGTCCGGCTTCGCGGCACGGTTTCGATGATGACTGCCTCCGCGGCCCAGTGAAAGCGCAGGCCGGCCTGCCGGCAGCGCACGAAGAAATCGGTATCGCCGCCGCCGAGGAAATTGAAGCGCAGATCGAAAGCCGGGGCGCCCAGCCTTGCAAAAACCGGCCGCCTGATCAGGCAATTGCCGCAGCCATAGATGATCGGCACCGGTCCGCTTCTGTCATAGGCCGGGCGGAACGCCGGGTGCAGGCGCAGTCCGCAGGTGAGTTCGTCGTCGAAGTTCGGCAACACCGGGCCGCCGACCAGATCGGCGCCGGTGGTCTCGGCAGCACACAGCATCCGTTCGAGCCAGTCCGGCGAGGCGATTTCGTCATCGTCGATCATCAAAAGGCTGGTGGCGGTGGGGAATGTCGCCAGCGCGGTCTCGAATGCGGCGTTGATGGCGTGGCAATTGCCCTGCCGCGGCTCGACCAGACAAAGCCCATGGAGATTGCCGGACCGCAGGAATTCAGTGGCGACGGGCACGCTCTCGCACTTTGAAGCATCGTTCTCGACAATGACGACCGCAAAGCGGCGGCCAGTGCGTTGATTGGCGAGCGATTGCAGCGTCAGGCGCAGATGTCGCGGCCGGCGAAAGCAGGGAATACAGACCACGATCCCGATCGATGGATCGAGCGAATGCGAAGTCGCCGCCATGGCGCGGGAAGCGGGCGGCGCGGCGTCAAGGCTTCCATCTTCCGGCAATCGGGCTGCAACCTCGCTCATGGCGTCGTATCCCGTGGCTCGTTCACCGCGTCCCAGGACGGGATGGCGCCGCCATATCGGCACACAACCGTTTCAATATGGTCAACCGGCCTGCGCGCGGCCTTGCCGGCGCAACCAGGAAAATTGCGCCGGAAATGTCCTTTGATCGTCATGCGTCCACACGTTCCGCTCGGGAATGCAACGTTGCGCGTTTGTCGTTGCAATATCCGGTCCAGCGCAGCACGGCGCGGCCGCGAATGTCCCCGCGATGGTTACCGCGCGGCGAATTAACCAATTCAAAGACACCGCTGGTGGTTGCCGGCCGGTTCGGCACCGATCTTGCTCTCGCTAGCCTGAGAAAACCGCCCCTTGGAACCAGGGACCGCTATGTCACTGACGGAGAGCCGACGAGATGAATCCTGTGGCGTTGTTAACCCCAACTTACGGGCGCGACCTTGGGCTGTGCACATTGCTTTGCGAGAGTGTCGACCGTCACGTCACTTCATTTTCGAAGCATTACCTGCTGGTTCCGGATTGCGACCTGCCGCTGTTTTCCCGTTTCGAGAGCGAGCGCAGAAGCGTTCTGGCGGCGTCAAAATTCCTGCCGCAATGGCTGCGGCCGCTGCCGCGGGTCGTCCGGCGCAAGCGGCGTCAGTATTGGTGGTCGTTGCGAACCAAGCCGGTAAGCGGCTGGCATGTGCAGCAGCTTCTGAAGATAGAAGCGACCATCTCGCTGCCTTACCAGCGCTATTGCATCCTGGATTCGGACATCGTGTTCTTTCGCGATTTCGACCTGTCACGCTTCGAATATCCGAATTCGATCCCGCTTCTGGAAATGCCGAACGAGGTCACCGCCAATCAGCCGCGCCATTCGCGCTGGGTTGAGACCAGCCACCGGCTGCTCGGATTTCCCGCTCCAGGGCTGCCGGCGTCCGATTTCATCGGCCACATCATTTTCTGGGACCAGCAGACTACCCGTGCGATGGCCGCAAAGATCGAGCAAGTCACCAGGCTCGATTGGGTCGAAGCTCTTTGCCAGACCCGCGAGTTTTCGGAATACATGCTGTACGGTTATTTCGTGCGCAACGATGAGCGGTTCTCGGGCGGGCATACGCTCATTTCAAGCACGCCGTGCGTCAGTTACTGGGATCAGCCGAAACTTGACCAAGGCGATCTGAACCTGCTGCTTCGCGGCGCGGACGAGAGCGACGTCGCCTTCTCGGTCGCATCCTTTTCGGGCACGCCGGTGCAAGCGATCCGCAGCGCCATCGACGAGATGCGGAGGCTGCGGACGTCTCGTGGCGCAACGCTGGAACCTGCCAGGCTCGACGCGCTATGCTGATCGGTCAAGCCAGCATCAATTTATCCGCCAATATCCTCTCCGCATTGCTGGGGCTGTTGAGCGTCTTCATCTTCACGCGGCTGTTCTCGCCGCATGACTATGGCGTCTATCTGCTCGGCGTCGGCTTCGCGTCTGTCATCAGCGTGTTCCTCGCCGGGTGGTTTCGCAATCTCATCCTGAGCGGGCACGCCAGAGATGATGGCACCGACGTTCGCGGCCTCGTGATATCGGGATACCTGATCTCGTGCCTGGCAGCACCCGCGGCTTATGGATTGGGACGTCTGGTCGGCCTCGATGCCACGATGGCGTTGGCCGCGGTGGCGCTTGCGGTCGCGATCGGCCTGTTCGAGCTTACGCAGGATCTGGTTCGCGCCCGGCTGATGGCATTCACGGTCATGAAGGCCACGCTGGTTCGCGCGGGTTGCGCCCTTTGCCTGGGCGTTGCGGCAGCGCTGCTCGGCCGGACCGGCTTGCTGCTGCTGGCATCCTCGACGCTGGCCTATTTGCTCGCAATATTGGTCCAGTCACGCGCCGCCTGGCGCGGCACGATTTTCAAATTCGATGGTCCCGGCCTTTTGACCGCTGCCGGGCACGGTCTGCCGTTGACGCTGTCCCTGACTTTGCTCGCGATCTCCAGCGTTACCGACAGATTCATGATCGCCAACCTGGTCGGATCGGCCGATGCCGGAAGGTATATCGCGGGTCTCGACCTGGTCAGGCAGACCCTGATGATGCCGGCGATCAGTGCCGCCGCCGCGTTCTTTCCGCTCGCCGTGCAGATCCATGCAAAACAGGGCCACGCCGCAGTGCAATCGCACTTGAGCGAATGCATTGAGCTGTTGCTGAGCATTACGCTGCCCGCATGCCTGGGGTTCGCCATCATCGCTCCCCACGTCGCCAACGTCGTTCTCGGAGCCGATTTTCGCGAGATGGCCGCGCAGACGATGCCCATTGTAGCCGTCGCGGTCATTTTCCAGATCCTGACGCAGCAATATCTGCATGCCAGCTTTCTGCTGTCCGGGCGCAATTCGTTCTATCTGATCAATACGGCTTCGATCATCACGGCCAATGTGATCCTGTCGTATGTTCTTGTCAGCAGCTACGGCACGGTCGGCGCCGCCTGGGCACGTTTGGGCGCCGACGTCCTCGGCTTTGCCTGCGCTTTGGTGCTTAGCCGCCGGGCATTTCCGGTCCCGATTCCGCTTCGTCGACTCGCATTGATTGTGGTCGCCGGATTGGTCATGGCGCTGGCGGTCGGAACCCTCGACAGAAGCCTGCATGTTTCGGATCTGGGCGCGTGTTGCGTGCTGGGTAGCGCCGGACTGGCCAGCTACGTGGCGCTGTGCTGGCTGCTCGACATCTCGCAGACGCGTGGGCGCCTGAAAGTCTGCCTGGCGTTCTTCAGGACCAGGTTCGCAAACATCAACGTTGGATAAAACCGGTGAACAAAACAGTCACAATCGGCCTTGCCGACGCCGCACTTGCCGAAGCCATCGCCGCTGCACCCACAATGGCGGTATCGCCACCGGCGCATCCGCAGTCGCTGCTCGACCTGCCGCCCGGTGAGGCACGCGAAAGCCTGCTCGCCGTTCACGGCATTCTCGCCGCCGGGCTGCCGCCGACCAAACTCAGGATCTACGAAGCCGGCGGCGGCTCGACCAGCTTCCTGCCGCTCGAGGTACTGCGTCGCGCCCACGTCACGGTGGTCGATATCGACGAGGACCAGATTTGCAACAACACCTACGCGCAAGAGACCATCCTCGGCGACGTCCAGACCTGGCGCTTCGCCCCGGCCAGCTTCGATCTCGTGATCTGTTACAACGTGATCGAGCACCTTGCCGATGTCGAAGCGGCGCTGTCAGGCTTCTGCGAGTCGCTGAAAGACGGCGGCCTGATCCTGATCGGAGCGCCAAATCCGCGATCGCTGTCCGGCGTGGTCACCAAATACTCGCCGCACTGGTTCCACGTCTGGTTCTACCGGCATGTGCGCGGCGACAGCAAGGCCGGCCAGCCCGGAGAGGCGCCGTTCCCGACCTTCTTCCACCCGCTGGTCACGCTTTCCAATCTGGAAACGTTCGCCAGGACCCACGGTCTCCAGGTGATCTACAGCAAGCTATACGAGAGCCCGCGCTTTCCGGAGATGCGGGCGCGCAAGCCGCGGTTTGCTGCGCTGCTCGACGCCGCTGCCGCCGTCATGAATCTACTGCTGCCGGGCAACACCGATGTCCGGCACGGCGACTATCACGTGATCCTGCGAAAGCGCTGAACCATGAACGCCAAGTGGTCCGAAGCCAAAACCAGAGCGAGCCACCGGCTGGCGATGCATTTGCGCGTCGACAGCTTTCGGCTGTGCAACGATGCCCCGATGGTCAGCTTCACCTTTGACGACCTTCCGAAAAGCGCGGTGACCACCGGCGCCGGCATTCTGGAGGCGCATGATGCGCGGGGAACATTCTATGTCTCGGGCGGCCTGGTCGGCACCGGAACGCCCAACTGGGTCGCCGGCGACGCCGCCGACGTCGTCGCGCTCCATCGCCGCGGCCATGAGATCGGATGCCACACCTTTTCCCACAAGCGAGCCTGCGATCTCGACGCGGAGTCGCTGGCCGAGGAGATCGAGCTCAACCGTCGCTACTTCCGGTCGCTGGATTCTGCCATCAAGGTCACGAGCTTTGCATACCCGTTCGGCTACGGGTCGTTCTTGCGCAAGCGCCAGCTCCGCAGCGCGTTTCAGTCGTGCCGCGGCATCGTGCCCGGCGTCAATAGCGGCAGCGTGGACCTGCAGTTCCTGCGGGCGATGCCCCTGATCGACGGTGGCATCGACCGTGACGGGATCGAGCGTGCGTTCGACCAGGCGCAAACCGATAATGGATGGTTAATTTTCTACACCCACGACGTCGCCGAGGAGCCGAGCCCCTATGGCTGCTCGCCCGGTCTCATGAACCATGCCCTTGAGGCGGCATCGCGCCGGAGAATCCCGGTTCTAAAAATGGCGGAGGCGTTGCAATGCGCGGGCGCTTAAACGCTTTTTTTGCCATTTCGGTGAATAGTCCCGCAATGAGTATGGTTAATTTTCCCTGTTGCGTCTGTTCCGCGCCGAGACGTGGCGCGCCTGGCGTGATCCGAACAGTGACCCCTCAGCCGATGCGTGCGGCAGTTTGAATGGAAGCTGGGGCCCATGCTGGCATATGATCAACCGATAAATCCGGCCAAATCCGGCGCACCGCGCAGCTTCGCAGGCTTCAGCGTGCTGGACCTGGTCGATCTGCTGTGGCGACGGAAGGTCGCCATTGCGATGGCCGGACTGATCTGCGCCTGCGCCGCGGTGGCGATCGGCAAAAGCCTCGCGCCGAAATATTCGGCGACCTCCCAGCTTTATGTCGATCCCCGCGAACTACAGCTGGTCGATCACGAACTCACCCCGCGCGCTCAGGACATTTCGGGCCTCGCGATGGTGGTCGAGAGCCAGGCCCGCCTGATCACCTCGAACAGCGTGCTGCTGCGGGTGATCCAGGATACCAATCTCGACAAGGATCCGGAGTTCGGCGGCGACTCCAGGAGCATCATGGCATCGCTGCTCGGCCTGTTCGGGATCGAGGTCCACTCTGCCGGCGACGTCAAGCTCGGGCAGATGGGGGCGCTGGAAGCCTTGAATCGTCACATCAATGTGAAGAAGACCGATCGCACCTTCAACGTCGACATCGAGGTGTGGTCGCGTGACCCGGCCAAGGCAGCGATGCTCGCCAACGCGGTCGCCAATGCCTATCTGGCGGAATCCAGAACGTCGCAGGCCACCGCCGCCAAGCGGGCGACCACCGACCTGTCGGGCCGCCTCGAGGAATTGAAGGAACGGTTGCGCAGCGCCGAGAACACGCTGGCAACCTACAAGGCGCAGAATAATTTCGTCGGCACCCAGGACACGGCGATCAGCGACCAGCAGCTTTCCGCAAGCAACCAGCGGCTCGCCGCGGCTCGCGCGCTGACGCTCGACGCCCAGGCCAAGTACGACCAGATCGAAGCCAGCCGCCGCGCCTCGAGCGATGCCGGCGCCATTCCCGAGGCGTTGCAGTCTCCGACGATTGCCAATTTGCGCGCGCAATATGCCGAGGCGCGCAAGAGATACGCCGAGCTGACGAGCGAACTGGGGCCGCTGCATCCGGCGCTGCGCCAGATGGAAAAGCAGGTCGAAGACCTGCGCCGCACCGTCAATGAAGAAGTCGATCGCTTCGCGCAGTCGGCGAAAAACGACCTGGCGCGGGCCCGCGATTACGAGGCGTCGCTGAACCGGGCGCTGGAGGCGCAAAAACGCCAAAGCGTGCAGCTCAGCCAGGCCTCGGTGCGGCTTCGCGAACTCGAACGCGACGTCGAAGCCAGCCGCGACGTTTATCAGTCGTTCCTCAAGCGCTCGCGTGAAACCGAAGAGCAGGAAACCCTTAACACCTCCAGCGCGCGCATCATCGGCGAAGCCACCGTGCCGCAGCGCCGTATCTTCCCACCCGCGATGAGCCTCGTTGCGATGCTCGGCTTTACGCTCGGCGCCCTTGCCGCTTCGGCCTGGTTTATCGCGGCCCTCCGGCTGTCGCCTGATACCAGCGAAGCCCAACCCGGTCCGGTGGCGGAGAAGCCGGCCCCGCCATCGAAACCGCCGACACCAGATCAGCCCCGGCAGCAGGCGACGGCGGCGTTGCCCGAGAAGCCGCTGATCGCACGGCTGCAGGAAGCAGACGTGATGCGGACGCTACGCGCAATCCGGACGACAGGCGAAATTCCCGACCTGACGGGGTCAGGCTGGCCGACGCTTCGCGCCGGCTTTCCACCGATGACGTTCCTCAACGCCATGCGCGAACTGCGCGCGATTGCGGCGAGACGTGCGCCCGCGGGAGCGATGCCGGTGATGACCGTGATCGGCGCCAGCCCCGGTGAAGACCGCAGCATCGCCGCGCTCAACATCGCACTCGCGGCCGCGCGCGACGGCGCCAAGGTGCTGCTGATCGATGCCGATCACGACCGGCATTCGCTTTCAACCATGGTCAACGGTCGCGGCACGAGTCACGGCAAGAGCGAGACAAGCCGTCTCGGCTGGCTCGGCATCGGCGGCAAGGCTTCGCGCACGATCAAGACCGCGAACGGGATTTCGATCCTGCCGGTGGTCAAGGGATCCGACGCCAGGGCGAGCGATGCCATCGGCAAGGCGATTGCGCAGGCGCGCTCCGTTGGCGGCTATGATCTTGTGATCCTCGACGGACCGGTGCTGCCCTGCGGCGCCGCCGGCCGCAAGCTGCTCGATATCGCCGACGGCCTGGTCGCGATCCTGCCGTTTAATCTCGACATCAACGACTGCATGGAAGACATCATCGCAGCTCTCGGCGGCGCCGAGCGCAAGCTGGTCGGCGTCGTGCTTGCCGAGCTTCAGCCCGCGGCCGTCAACCGTCAGCGAGACAAACAATATGCTTGAGCGTCGCACAAATCCGATGGGGAGGGCGGCCACTGCGAGCGTGCCCCGAATCTCGCTTGGCGGACTGCGGCTTGCCGTGCTCGATGTCGAGCAGACCGCCGACTTCATGATCGACATCGTGTTCCCGCGACGCCGGGTCGGCCGGCCGCTGTACCTGACCTCGGCCAATGGCGAGGTGCTGGCGCGCTGTTCGACCGAGCCGATGACCGACCGGCTGTTTCGCGCCGCCGATCTCATCAATGCCGACGGGCAGCCGCTGGTCGCGGTGTCGCGGTTGAAATCGTCGCCACCGCTGCCGGAGCGCGTCGCGACCACCGACCTGTTTCACGTAGTCGCCCGCAAGGCGGTCGCGGCGAGGCTGACGTTCTATATGTTCGGCGCGGATGAAGCGGAGAACGCCGCGGCTGTCGCCAATGTCCGCAAAACATACCCCGATTTGCGGATCGTCGGGCATTGCCATGGTTATCTCAGGGGCGACGCGCTGCGGGCCAAGGTCGACGAAATCAACGCGCTGGCGCCGGACTATCTATGGGTGGCGCTCGGCGTTCCCTATGAGCAGGCTTTTGTCGAGGAATTCACGCCACGCCTGTCCAACGTCGGCGTGATCAAGACATCCGGGGGATTGTTCAACTTTCTGTCGGGAAGCCGGACCCGCGCGCCGCAATGGATGCAGGCGATCGGGCTGGAATGGGCATGGCGAATCGGGCTGGAGCCGCGCCGGCTGTTCTGGCGTTACTTGACCACCAATCCGCGCGCGCTCTATCTGCTGTTCACAGACCCGGCCATCGGTCACCGACCGGACGCGACGAGACCGACATGAGCGATCATCCCGCCATTCTGGTCACCGGCGGCGCGGGCTATATCGGCTCGCACTGCTGCAGGGCGCTGGTGGCGGCCGGCTATCATCCCGTCACCTATGACAATTTTTCGACCGGCCACCGCAGCTTTGTCACCGGTTCGCTGGCGGTGGGTGACGTCATGGACAGGGTGGCGCTGGCGCGCGCTTTCGCGCAACACGACATTGTCGCGGTGATGCATTTTGCGGCGTCGAGTCTGGTGGGCGAGTCCGTCGTCGATCCGCGGAAATATTACATCAACAACGTTGCCGGCACGCTGTCGCTGTTGGAGGCGATGCGTGAGGCCGACTGTAATCGTCTGGTGTTTTCCTCAACCGGCGCAGTCTATGGCAACGCCGAGAGCAAGGCGCTGCCCGAGAGCTATGATTGCGCTCCGGTCAATCCCTACGGCGCCTCGAAATGGATGATCGAGCGCATCCTTGCCGATTATCGCGGCGCCCATGGACTGCGATCGTTCGCGCTCCGCTATTTCAATGCCAGCGGCGCCGAGGCAAGCGGCGGGATCGGCGAATTGCGCGACAACGAAACTCATCTGATTCCCCGCGCCATGATGGCGCTGCAGGGTCATGTTACTGATTTCGCTGTGTTCGGCGACGACTACGACACCCCTGACGGCACCGCGATCCGCGACTACATCCACGTCACCGACCTCGCCGCGGCGCATTTGCTTGCGCTCGATCTCTTGATGCAGGGAGATTGCGGCGGCACTTACAACCTCGGTACCGGCACGGGCTTTTCGGTGCGCGAGGTTTTGGCGACGATCGCGGCCGAGACCGGCCGCGAGGTGCCCCATGTCGTCAAGCCGCGCCGATCGGGCGATCCGGCCTATCTGGTCGCCGACCCCGCCGCCGCGCGCAAGAATCTGAAATTCCGCCCCGTCTATTCGGATCTCGCGACCATCATCCGGACCGCATGGGCCTGGCACACCAAGGCTCACCCGCTGAAGGCGGGCGAGCGGCTACCGACCGGCGCAGGCCCGTCTCTGGTCGCGTAACTCTTCAAGCGAAATATCTGGGCGGGTGCCGTTCCCCGGATGCAGGGCCAATGCCGAACGACGCTTCGCATCGGCCAGGGCTTGCACCCACATCCGGGACACGAGGCTTATTTTACAGCGCCTTGACCTGCACCTTGCGGAACTTGACCACGCCAGCGGCGTATTGCAGCGCGAATGGTCCGCCGGCATCGTGTCTGCTGTCCTCGATATCCACGGTCTTCTGGCCGTTGAGAACGACAACCAGATGTGATCCCTGCGCGGTGATCTCGTAAGTGTTCCATTTGCCAGCCGCCTTCGGCATCGGATCGACCTTGGCGACGTTGGTGATCGCGCCGGTGCCGTAAATCGGATCCGGCCGCTTGTCGTAGATATTGACCTCATAACAGATATTGGCACTGATCTTCTTCGCCTCGTCGCAGCGAATGAAGACGCCGCTGTTGGCTTCCTCGTCGGTCCAGAATTCGGCCCTGATCTGGAAATCCTTGTAGGAGCCCTTGGTGACGAGATAGGCAGGGTCCTTGCCCTCCAGCAGCTTGTCGGCGGTGACAGCGCCGTCCTTAAACTCCCAATTGGCCTTGCCGACCTGATCCCAGTCGCCCATCCTGGTGCTGTCGAGCAGCGTGACCCAGCCGTCACTCTGGCCGGATGCCACGCCGGCATATTGAAACGCGGCGGCGCCAATCAGCAGGCCTGCGGCGAGTATCGATAGACGCTTCATAAACATGTTCTCCTTGTTCGTTTTGCTTGGGCGCAACCTACGCACGGTAGCGCGCAACGCAAATGTTTTCTTCATGCTGCAGTTGCGTGATGCGCGGGTCCCGCCTGCCCCGTATGCATGCGCGCATCTTGCACCGCGCGAGTGAGACCGGCTAGCCTGAAAGCAAACCAATATCGGCAGACAGCAGCATTGCGCTCTGGAAAATCCCGACAATGGAGGTGACCATGAAGGCTAAAAACCGGTTCTGGCGATACCTGGTGATACCGTTATCTTTCGCCGGCATGCTGAGCATAAGCTCCGCCGCCGAACTCAATCCCGCCGCGGTGATCTACAAACTGCCGGACCAGATTCCGTGGGGACCGGTCAACGCCGCCGGCGCGCAAACCGCGGTCGTGGTCGGCGATCCCTCCAAGCCCGGCTTCTATGCCGTTTACACCAAATGGACCAAGGGCAATCATTTCAGCCACCCACACTTCCATCCCAACGACCGCTACATCGTCGTGCTGCAGGGGACCTGGTGGGTCGGCTCGGGCCCGAAATTCGATCCCGAACACGGCACCATTCCGATGCCCCCGGGCAGTTTCGTCACCCATTTCGGCAAGCAGGTGCACTGGGACGGCGCCAAGGACGAGGACGCCGTGCTGCTGATCATGGGCGAGGGTCCGGCGACTGCGACCGAGGTGGAGGAGAAGTAACCCGACGGGCAGCGCTGTTGGCCAGATCCTCACGTGATCTTGCCAAGGCGCATGGCGCGGCGGCCCGAAAGAGATCGCCGACCGGCTGGGAGAGATGTTCGTGAACCGCGGCTGCGATGGTTTCGTGGTCGCGGCAACCTACCTGCCGGGCTCGTACGCCGATTTCGTCCGGCACATGGTTCCTGAATTGCAGCGAATGGCGGCGCACGCCGCGTTCGCACGCACTCAAAGAGTCGTGGAAAGGCGCCAACGCCGCCAATGCCTGCATGGCGATCCAGAACCCGCCGGCGCGATTTCGCGCCAGGGCCGGCAATATCAGGATGAAGCAGTGACGCTGCGCCGCCCGTCGGGCGAGATTCGCGCGGCTATGACGGTCGCAACCGCCGCGACCGCGATATTGAGAATCAGCGCGCCGAGCCCGACGTAAAACACATAGTTGACGCCGCCGAGATTGATCGATGCGAGCGGCTTCAACCCGTTGCCCCACGCCGTCCACGATCCCCAAAGGATGCCCGCGGCCCAGCCCAGCAGCAGGCCCTCGGCGCGGAACCAGCGCGTGAACAGTCCAAACACCAGCGCCGGAAAGGTCTGCAGAATCCACAGGCCGCCGAGCAATTGCAGATCGAGCGCATATTGCGTCGGCAGGAACAAAATGAATGCCAGCGCCCCCAGCTTGACCACCAGCGACGCGATCTTGGCCACCGCCGCCTCGCCGGCGTGGCTGATGCCGGGATCGATATAGGATTTCCAGACATTGCGGGTGAACAGGTTGGCCGCCCCGATGCTCATGACGGCCGCCGGCACCAGCGCGCCGATCGCGATCGCCGCGAACGCAAATCCGGCGAACCATGACGGGAACAGCACCTGGAACAGGACGGGCACCACGTCGTTATTCGACGTCACCTTGATGTTGGCGGCATGGGCCATGTAGCCGAGCAGCGCGATCAGGCCGAGCAGCAGCGTGTAGGCCGGCAGCAGGATCGCGTTTTTGCGGATGGTATCGGCCGATTTCGACGCAAAAATCCCGGTCAGGGTATGCGGGTACATGAAGGCTGCCAGCGCCGAACCAAGCGCCAGCGTTGCGTAGGCCAGCATCTGCGATGGCTGCAAGAGGAGGCCGGTGGCGCCGCCCTTTGCCGTGAAGGCATCATTGGCGGCGGCGAACACCGCGCCGTAGCCGCCCAGCTTGGCCGGCACCACCACCACCGCCACCAGCACCACGATGTAGATCATGATGTCCTTGACAAAGGCGATCAGCGCCGGCGCGCGCAAGCCCGAGCTATAGGTGTACAATGCGAGAATGATGAAGGCGGCAATGATCGGCAGTTCGCCGGCGATGCCCATCGCCTTGATCACCACGCCCATGCCGATCAGTTGCAGGGCGATATAGGGCATGGTCGCGATCATGCCTGTCATTGCGACGGCAAGCTCGAGGCCGCGCGAATTGTAGGTGCCATGGACCACGTCGGCCGCGGTGACATGGCCATTGGCATGCGCCACCTTCCACAGCATCGGCATCACCGCAAACACGAAGGGGTAGACGATGATGGTGTAGGGTAGCGCAAAGAAGCCATAGGCGCCGACCGCATAGACCAGCGCCGGCACCGCGATCACGGTGTAGGCGGTATAGAAATCGCCGCCGACCAGAAACCAGGTGATCCAGGTGCCGAACTGTCGCCCGCCCAACCCCCATTCGTCGAGATGTTCGCTGACGGGTGCGGCTTTCCAGCGTGCGGCGAGGAACCCCATGACGGTGACGAGGATAAAGAAAAACAGGAAGATCGCGAGAGCAACCCAGTCGATCGGAGCGGCCATATGGCTTGAGCCTCGTTGAGAATTTGTCTTGGAGGTTTTCTTGCAGGTTTCACGGAGTTTGGTCGGGGATACGCTTGCGGTAGACCAGCCAGATCAGCACTGAGGTGATCGGCACCCATGCCAGCTGGTACCAATAGAAAAACGGAAAGCCGAACAGCGCCGGCTCCTCGAAATTATAAAAGGGTACCCAGAGCAGGCCGATGAACGGCGCCAGCAACAGCATCCACATGGACTGCCTCCCACATAAAGCCGGCGTCTCGAACCGGCTTCTTCATGACAGCGATTTGACGGAGGGATTGTCGCGTTGTCCAGCGATTTTGCCGTTGCTGCAACGCAACGACGGTGAATTTCATCCATGCATAAACGCACCGGCGCGGCAGGCGGAATTCCGCAAGCCGCGCCGGCGATGGTTGTGATGGATTACGAAACTGTGGCGGCGCCGCCGCTATTTCACGACCTCGGCGCCGACCTTGCAGACCGCGGCGTCCTGATCGCCAGTGCCGCCACTGCAACCGACCGCGCCGATCAGCTTGCCCCCTTCGACCAGGGGAAATCCACCGGGGTTGGCGACCAGGGTGGGATCGAGCGTCCCGGGGTAGGCGTGGCCGGTTTCATAGGCATTGTAAAACAGCCGGGATTCCCGGCGGAAGCGCGCCGCGGTCCGCGCCTTGCCCATCGAAATCGGGCCGGACGCGATCATCGAGCCTTCCATCCTTTCGAAATAAACGAGTTCGCCGTTGGTATCGACCACGGCAATGTTCATTTTCCAGTTTCGTCTTTTGGCCTCGGCTTCGACCGCGGCCATCACCTGCTTGGCGCGATCGAGCCCGATCGATACCCCATAGGGAATATCGAACGGCTGGGCATCCGGCGTGCCGCCTGCGGATGGCTGGGCCGGTGGCGTTGCGGGAGCGGCGGCCGGAGTTTGCGCCAGAGTCGGCGAAGCGATCGCGACGACCGCACAGGCCGCCAGCGTCATTGAGACGATGGTACGCATGATGTTATCCCCTCAGGTTGAAGTTTCTTGTTGTCAAAGCGTTGATAGCCGCGGCACTCACATTGGAGGCACCAGCCCATCCTTGCCATAGGTGATGCGCGGGGTTTGCAAGGTTCCGTCGGTCTGCTTCTTCGCCGCACCGACAAAAACCCTGGTACCCGGCTTGAGATCGTTCTTGTCCCCCACCACGTAGGTAACGACGACGGTCTCCGGTGTTACGGATATTTTCTTTTCGCCGTCCTTGTATTTGACCGACAGCACCGGCCCATCCACGCCTGCGACGGTCTGCTCGACATTGGCATTGGTCATTTTGGTGTTCGGCCTGAGGTCCCAGTCATAGTGACCTTCGCCGGTGCCGCGCATCGATTCCGGGAAGATGTGCACCTCGATGGCCTTCTGGCTGCCGTCGGGCTGCGTCATTCCGGTCGCGCCGATGAACATGCCGGGCTTGATGTCCGCCATGGTCGATTTCACGATCGCCACGAACAGCGGATTGTCGGTGACTGTCAGCTTGACCTCCGCGCCGTCGCGGTTCTTGATCACATAAACCGGACCTTCGACGCTTTCGATGGTGCCGCGGATGCGGACGGTCTCCTGCGCCGATGCCGGCAGGGCGAGGCAGATCAGCGCGAAGCCTGCGGCAACAAGGGTACGCATTGCGGTGCCGGACATTGTTATCCTCCATGGGGGGCTGTATCTTCACGAGAGCAGTATCTTCGATGCCGGCCCGAAGGCCGTGCTCGCCAATACATGCAATGACGCTCCCCCTGCAACCCCCGCGGTGAGCGAATATTCCGCAATTCGAGCCCGCATCCTGCGGTGCCATGCGCTCGATGATGACCGGTTATGACGTGCGACGCCGGGAGTAGCCGTGGACTGGCAGCCGTGGCAAAGAGCAAGAAGGACAAAAAGACAACAAAAAGACAAAGAGTGTATTCGGGAGGATATCATAAGGTACTGGCTGGCTGGACTGTTATTGTTGATCGCACCATCGGCCTTTGCCCAGCAGGCGGTGCCGTCGATCGCCTTCGACTCCGTCCCCGATCCGCTTCGGCTGCCGTACAACATGTATTTCGGCGAAGTGTCGGGCGTCTCGGTCAATTCCAAGGGCCATGTTTTCGTGCTGTCGCGCGGCAACACGTCAGGACCGGCCTACGCCGCCGCCGCGGCCCAACTGCTGGAATTCGACGCAAGCGGCAAATTCATCCGCGAGATCGGCAAGAATCTCTATGCCTGGTCGTTCGCCCATAGCGTCAAGATCGATCCCCGGGACAACATCTGGGTGATCGACAAGGGCTCCGACATGGTGATCAAGTTCAATCCCGAGGGCCGCGTCGTCATGGTGTTCGGACGCAAGCAGGAAGCCTCCGATGAAGACACCGGGCCGGTAAAACATCCCAAGCCGCCGCTGCCATCGGAGGAGGGCCGGTTTCGTCAGGTCACCGACGTGGCATGGGACAAGGCCGGCAACACCTTCATCAGCGACGGTTATATCAATTCGCGCGTAGCCAAGGTGGACAAGGACGGCAACTGGCTGAAGTCGTGGGGCGAGCGCGGCAAGGAACCCGGCCAGTTCAACACACCGCACTCGATCGCAACCGACGCCAACGGCAATGTCTATGTCGCCGATCGCGGCAACCACCGGATTCAGGTGTTCGACGGCGAGGGGAAATTCCTGCGCCAGTTCACCATCGACGTGCCGGTGCCGCCGGATGCCAAGCCTGCGATCGGCAAGATCCCCGACGAGGCGATGATGGCCGGCGGCACCTTTGCGCCAGGCTCGCCATGGGCGATCTGCATCACGCCGCCGCCGAATCAGGTGCTGTACAGTTCCGACGCCTGGCCCGGCCGCATCTACAAGCTCAGCCTCGAAGGCAAGGTGCTCGGCGTGCTCGGCCAATCCGGCAAACAGTTGAAACAGTTCGGCTGGATCCACGCGATGGCGTGTCCGTCGGAGAACGTCCTCTATGTCGGCGAGTTGTTGAACTGGCGGGTGCAGAAACTGATTTTGAAGCCGTGATGCGCTCTTTCACCTCTCCCCTTGCGGGAGAGGGAGTTCACCGCCCGTGCTGCTTGGAGCAGTCGCATCAAATCATCCGCGCCACCACAGGTATCTTCCGCAGCATCACCGTGAGCGTCCAGCTCATCGCAAGCGTGCCGGCGAACACGATCGCGAACTTGACCCCGGCGTTGAACGAAGAGTCGTAGACCGCGTATTGCAACCAGATGATGAAGATGTAGTGCACCAGATAGACGCCGTAGGCCGAGGGCTGCAGCGCATCAAGCAGGCGCCAGCCGGACTGGGCAAAGCGCAGCAAAATCGACAGCACCGTAAACGCCATGGCGGCACTGAAAGCAGCAAATGCAAGGCCGTACGTTGTTCGCCACCATAGTGGCGGCGAATGGAAATCCGCCACCCAGTTATGGTGTGCATAAACCAGACCGAGGATCGCGCCGTAGAACGCGACCGCAAAGGCAAGCCAGACCAGCCAGCGTCTTGCAAGCTCACTGTTCTCGGCGAGCATTCCGGAGCGAAGGTTGACGGCGCCGACGCCGGCGCCGGCAAAAAAACAGCCCGCGTAGAGCAAAATGCGGCTGGTCTGGATCGGAAACGGAAACCGGCCCGGTTCCAGCCAGCTTGCATCGCCGAAGGCCAGGTGCATCGGCAAATAGAGCGCGATCGAACCAATCAGAAAGATCGCAAAGGCCATCATCGGGCGGTTGCGCGCGGAAAAAATCAGCCGGTCGAATGCCTCGATGGTTTGAGGCGCGGCGCACCATGCGGCGACAGCCAACAGATCGAGCGCCAGCAGCACCCACAGGAACCAGACCGGCCCTGAAGGCCATGGTCCGATGGTAAGGGTGCGCCACCAGAAATGCAGGAAGTTGAAATCTGTCGTTCCCGGCAGGTGGTAGCGCAGGAAGGTCGGATAATACGCGATCGGCATCAGCACGAAGATCGACACGAGAAACGGCACGCCGAGCCGCCAGGCGCGGTCGCGCAGGAAGATCGCCCATCCCTTCCGGATCAGGCTGTTCCGGACGAACAGTCCGGAAATGAAAAACATCAAGGCCATGAAAAAGCTGTCGTTGAACAGCGCGATCAGATCGAAGCCAAGCCAGCGCATCCGGTCGCCGTTGCCGAACCAGGTATAGTTGAGGACGGAATGGTAAAGCAGCACCAGGAGGATGATGAAGGTGCGCGCGCGATCGAACGAAACGATGCGTGGCGGGGCGACCATGGCCTGATCGCTTCCGTTCGACTTACCTGGCATCGATTCTTCTTTCAGGGGGGCCCAGTAACGGCCGGTTCGGTCATTCTTCAAAACGCATCATAGACGATCTTCTTCAGCGTCGTCTGATCTGGAGCGCTACACCGCCGTGGCGCGGGCGAAATCCAGATAAATCTGGCGCAACCGGTCGGTCATCGGGCCCGGCCTGCCATTGGCCACCGTCTTGCCGTCGATCGTCACCACCGCCTGCACGAACATGGTCGCGCTGGTGATGAAGGCTTCCTTGGCGCCAAGCGCCTCCGCAACCGAAAACGGCCGCTCCTCGACGCGAAGCTGGCGCTCTTCGGCGAGTGCGACCACCGCCTTGCGGGTGCAGCCCGGCAAAATCGCGCTGGAATTGTGCCGCGTCACCAGCACGTCATCCTGGGTCAGTATGAAGGCCGATGACGATCCGCCTTCGGTCACCATGCCGTCCTCGACCATCCAGGCTTCGCCGGCGCCCGCTTCCGCCGCCGCCTGTTTTGCGAGTACCTGTGCCAATAGCGCCACGCTCTTGATGTCGCGCCGGGTCCAGCGGATATCGGGGACCGTAATCACGCCGATGCCAGTCTTGGCCGGGGCTGCGTTGACGATGTCCTTGGCCGAAGTGAACATCACCAGCGTCGGCTTGACGCCCTTGGGGAATGCAAAGTCTCGTCCGGTGTCGGCGCCGCGCGTCACCTCCAGATAGACCATGCCGTTGACCAGGCTGTTGCGCGCGATCAGTTCCCTCTGGATCTCCTGAATGCGGTCGGTGGTTTCCGGTAATTCCAGCGCGATCTCGCCGACCGAGCGCTGCAACCGCGCCAGATGCGAGGCATTATCGATCAGTTTGCCTTCCAGCACCGCGGCGACTTCGTATATGCCGTCCGCGAACAGAAAGCCGCGGTCCAAGATCGAGATCTTGGCCTCCGCAATCGGCACGAACGAACCGTTGACGTAGGCGATCAGCTCCAAGCGAATTCTCCTGTCGGGCCACAAAGCAGCGGCTGCCGAATCATATACGCGATTCACTGAAGGTCGTCATTCCGGGATGGTCCGAAGGACCAGACCTCAGATGTGCAGATCTGCAATCGCACACCCAAATCGTCGTCCCCGCCCTGAGCCGCGACCCTATAACCACTGCTGTTAGTTGTGGTCGGGTTGCCGTCCCCCCCGGCGTAGCGCTACACGGACATTGGTGGTTCTGGGTCCCGGCTCAAGGCCGGGACGACGTCGATATGGTCGATTTCAATTTTCAAACAGTCCCGTCCACCACCACCTCGATCAATTTCGCGCCGGGCCGGTTGAATGCGGATGACAATGCCGATTTCAACTGCGCGGGATCGGTGATCCGCATCGCTTCCAGCCCGAGCGATTTTGCAAGGCCGGTGAAATCCACCTTGGGGTCGACAAAATCCATGCCGACATAATGATCGTCACCGTGAAACGCCAGCAGCCGCTGTTTGATGATCCGGTAGCCGCCATTGTTTGATATCACGAAGGTCAGCGGCAGCTTGTGATTGGCCGCGGTCCACAATGACTGGATCGAATACATCGCGCTGCCGTCGCCGGAGTAGCACACCACCGGCCGGTCGGGGTTAGCGAGACTGACGCCGACCGAGGCCGGCAATCCCCAGCCGATGCCGCCGGAGGCGAGCGCGTGATAGCCGTAGCGATCGCGGTGCGGACGCAAACTGAGCATCTGCCGCGACGAGGTCAGCCCTTCATCGACCAGGATGGCGTTTTCAGGCATCGCTTCCACCACCTGCAATGACAGCCATTCCGGATCGATCGGCGAGCGATCTCTCACCTTTGAGATTTGCTCGATCACGGCCGGGCGCCGCGCGGTCCAGTTCTTCGATTTGAGCGCCGCTATTCCCTGCCTGGCGCGAGCTTCCAACGCGGCGCCGCCTTGCGCCTTGAGCGCCGGAACTAGCACGCGCAGGGTTTCCTTCACATCGGCCTTTAGCGCGATCTCGGCGCCGTAGTTCTTGGCCAGATCCCAATCGACCAGGCCGATTTGCACGATCGCCAGTTTTTCGGGCAATGGGTCGACTTCGCTGTGAACCGACATCCTCAAGGGGTCAGTGCCGAGCCCGATCATCAGATCGTAAGGCGACAGTACCTCGCGAACCTGCTTTTGCAGACGCGACAACGCACCCATGAAGCTCGGGCTTTCGGAAAGAAATTGCGCGCCGTACGGCGCCGATTGCTGATAGGCGGGACAGCCAAGCACAGCCGCCAGCGCGGCGGCTTCCTGCAGCGCGTCGCTCTTTACGATTTCGTCGCCGGCGATGATGACGGGGCATTCCGCTTTCAAAATGCGCTGCACCAGCGCCTGCAATGCCTCGTCGGAGGGTTTTACGCGGGTATCGACGCGGGTCGAGCGTCCCAGTTCAATGCCGGCTTCGGCGTTGAGGATATCGCCGGGCAGCGAGATGAACACCGGCCCGGTCGGCGGCGTGGTCGCGACCTTGGCGGCGCGGCGCACGATCCGCGGCAGATCCTCGAGCCGAGTCACCTCCACCGCCCACTTCACCAGCGGTTCGGCCATCCGGACCAGCGGGCCGTAGAGCAGCGGCTCCGTCAGCCCGTGACCCTGCTCCTGCTGGCCGGCAGTCAGGATCATCGGCGTTCCCGTGAAACTGGCGTTGTAAAGCGAGCCCATCGCATTGCCGAGCCCGGGCGCGACATGGACATTGCAGGCGACGAGACGGCCGGAGGCGCGGCTGAAGCCGTCGGCCATGGCAACCACCAGGCTCTCCTGCATCGCCATCACATAAGTCAGCTCGGGATGCTCCTTTAGCGCATGCATGATCGGCAATTCGGTGGTGCCGGGATTGCCGAACAGATGCGTGATACCCTCATCCCTGAGCAATGCCAGGAATGCCGAGCGGCCGGTGATGCGATTCATGAAAATCCTCCCGTTCCCGCTACCGTCGGGACCTTAGGCATCATGGCCGATCAGGAGCCGTGAGATCAATGGACGGCGATCATGGCAGAGCTGGAGAAGGATCAACCCGCCTTTGGCATGGACCGCACGCGTTTTCTTCACGCGAACCGGTACCCACTTCGCTCGAAAACGCTATAGTGGCAATCAGACGCCCCGGACCGGGAGAGCAAGTTTCAAGATGCCAAAATCCAGCGCCAAGCCGCTTCCCTTAAAGCCGCTTCCTCGCTTAAGTGTGCGTATCGATCTCGACGAGGCAGGCCGCATCGGGCCGGGTAAAATTCTGTTGCTGGAAAATATTCGCAGCCACGGCTCGATCTCGGCCGCCGGTCGCGCGATGGACATGTCCTACAAGCGGGCGTGGGATCTGGTCGATGAGATCAACCGCATCTGCAGGCAAGCCGCCGTCGAGCGGCAAACCGGCGGCAGGAACGGCGGCGGCGCGATCCTCACGCCGTTCGGCATATCTCTGGTCGCACGCTACCGCAAAATCGAGCGCGCCGCGGCGAGCGCGGTCCGCAAGGAGTTGCTGGCGCTGCGGACGGACGTCGGAGGTTCACGAAAAAACTGAGACGCCGAAATAGATAGATAAGGGGTGCGGCAGCGGATCGACCTTCTTCTCCCTCTCCCCGCAAGAGCGCGCTCTTGCGCGGAGAGAGATAAGATTTAAACCCTAGCCTGTCTTGATCCAGACCGCTTTGACGTTGAGATATTCCTCCAGATGCTGCTTGCCTGACTCACGGCCATAGCCGCTCATCTTGTAGCCGCCGAACGGAACCGCCGGGTCCATCGCCTGATAGCAATTGACCCAGACCGAGCCCGCGCGGAGCGCCTTTGCCACGCGATGCGCCTTGCTGACATCCCGGGTCCACACGCCGCTGCCGAGACCGAAGGTGGTGGCGTTGGCGCGCCGGATCAGTTCGTCGCCGTCCTCGAACGAGATCGCCGAAATCACCGGGCCGAATATTTCCTCCTGCGCGATCCGCATATTGTCCTGCACATTGGCGAACACGGTCGGCGGCACGAAGTAGCCCTTCGACAGCGCACCTTCGGTCAGCCTCGCGCCGCCCGCGAGCGCCTGGGCGCCTTCCTTGCGTCCGATATCGAGATAGCCGGAGACCCGCTCCATCTGCTGTTCCGACACCAGCGGCCCGATTTGCGTGTTGGGGTCGAGGCCATTGCCGACCTGCAGTTTCTTGCCGTATTCGGCGACGCGGCCAACGAATTCGTCATAGACCTTGTGCTCGACGAACAGCCGCGTGCCGGCGCTGCAAATCTGGCCCGAATTGGCAAACACCGCCATTGCCGCACCCGGCACCGCCTGGTCGAGATCGGCGTCCGCGAACACGATATCCGGCGATTTTCCGCCGAGTTCAAGCGACACCCGCTTCAGATTGCCCGCGGACGCCCGCACGATGGATTGTCCGGTGATATGCGAGCCGGTGAAGGCAACCTTGTCGACGCCGGGATGGGACGCAAGGGCGGCGCCGGCGGTCTCGCCATATCCCGCTACCACGTTGACGACGCCGGGCGGGATGCCGGCCTCCATAGCCAGTTCGGCAAGCCGCAGCGACGTCAGCGGCGCTTCCTCCGCCGGTTTGAGGATCACCGTACAGCCGGTGGCGATGGCCGGGCCAATCTTCCAGACGCTGGCGCCAAGTGGACCGTTCCATGGAATGATCGCGCCGACAACGCCGACCGGCTCCTTCAGCGTGTAAGAGAAGATTTCCCCGGGCAGCGAGTTCTCGATGGTCTCGCCATGCAGCGCGGTGGCCTGCCCCGCGTAATATCTGAGCATGCCGAGCACGCGCAGTTTGTTTCCGCGCGTGCGGCTGATCGGCGCGCCCATGTCGAGCGTGTCGAGTTGCGAAAGCTCCTCAAAATTTTTCTCGACCAGATCGGCAAGCTTGAGCAGCAGGGCCTGCCGCTCGAACGGCTTGACCTTGCTCCAGGATCCCTCGAAGGCGCGGCGGGCGGCGGCAACCGCGCGGTTGATATCCTCGGCATCGCCCTCGGCGACCGTCGCCAGCAATTCGCCGGTCGCGGGATTGCGGGTTTCGAAGCGCTTGCCGGATACGGCGTCGACCCATTTGCCGTCGATCAGCATTTTTTTGTAGGAACCATCCGCATAGGGATGCTGCGCGATAGCAATTGCCTGTGTCACGGCCATGAGACGAGACTCCCTGGTTTAAGTTTCATATCCCGCTTTTCATTATATTCAGTAAATTATAGCGAACCCGTTGACCGGTAAAGGCGATTGGGGCTTCCCGGGAAGCGGGGCTCAATTGTCTTATTGCAACCCGCGCTGCGATTGACTTGAGTGGGATGCGGGCGAACGATGCGCGGCACCGCTGACCTTGGTGAGGCGGCGCTCGCTTGCGTTACCACGGCGCTGGTCTTATTCTGGATGCCGTCCGGCAATCGCGCCGTGATACTCTGGAGATTTCAAATGGCCTGGAAAGCACCGAAGATTGTTGAAGTGCCGGTTGGCATGGAAATCAACATGTACGCCTGCGCAGCACGCAAGTAAGCTGCTGTACGACGACTTGACCGGATCCGGGATATCTCAATATTGTGACACTTCGTTGTGACACTTCCCGGATCCGCGGCATTCGAAGCTCCTGTTGGCGCAGCATCCCCCAGACCACACCGTCGATATTTTCCGGAACCTTTGGTTCAAATCCAGTTCGTTTGCCACGCCGGCCGGCCGGATGGATTGGGCCATAAAATCTCGTCGCGGCGTGTTGAACGAATTCCGTCGTCGACTTTTCACTCGCCCCGAACCTTGGATCCCGGGCGAATGACGGGCCCGCGACCGTCAAGATAATGTCGAGCGACGAACCTTTCATGCCGGCCGGAATTGATATCCGATCGCTTCCACCGTTCGGCGAGACAATCCTCCCCCATCAGGTAACTCACATGCCTCACGCAGCCATGTCGCCAAATAATGTCGCGGTCATCACCGGCGGGGCATCCGGTATCGGCCTTGCGGCCGCGATGCGGTTCGCATCTCTCGGCATGAGAGTCTGTATCGCGGATCTGGGCGCCGGTCGTCTCGCGTCGGCGGAAGCGAAAATATCATCGGTTGCCCCGGGTGGCGTCGCCGACGTCATGGCGATGGCCGTTGACGTCAGCCGCATCGAAGACGTGTCGGGGCTGGAAACCGCGGTGCGAAAGCGGTTCGGCGGCACCGATATCCTGATGAACAACGCCGGCATCCAGCCGGGCAGCACGATGTTCGGCGCGAGCGAAAACTGGCAGCGCATTCTCGGCGTCAATCTCTGGGGTGTGATTCACGGTTCGCAGGTTTTTGCGCCCCACATGATCGCGCGCGGGCGACCCGGTCTCGTCGTCAATACCGGCTCGAAGCAAGGTATCACCACGCCTCCGGGCGACCCCGCCTACAATGTCTCGAAGGCCGGCGTGAAGGCCTTCACCGAGGCGCTACAGCACGAGTTGCGAAACACGGCAGGCAGCCGGATCAGCGCTCATTTGATGATTCCGGGTTTCGTCTTTACCGGCCTCACCGCAAAAGGCCGCACCGAGAAGCCGGCCGGGGCCTGGACGCCGGAGCAGACCGTCGATTTCATGATCGAGCGCATCGACGCCGGCGATTTCTACATTCTGTGCCCGGACAATGACGTGCCGCGATGCCTCGACCAACGGCGGATTCTCTGGGCCGCAGGCGACATCGTCGAAAACCGCCCCGCGCTTTCCCGCTGGCATCCGGCTTATGCCGAGGCATTCGCTGCCTTTGTGCGGGATCAGTCGACCTGAAAAGCGGCTAATGTGGCCGCGGCGTCACCTTGGCCGCGAGCTGTGCCACCAGTGCCTCGCCAAGTTCGCTCTGCTGCTGGCGCGGAATCGAAAAGCAGACGCTAAATCCGTCCGTTGTCCGCAGCGTGACCATGGCCTGGGTGGGATCTGACGATTGCTCGACGATCCATGAATCGAGCGGGTAGGCATAGCGCAGGCTTTGATCCCCAAAACGCGTCTGAAGCGCCTTGTCGATCAGTCCCGGCAGCGTCATGGCGAGCGCCCCGACCTGGTTCAGGGAAAGCCGGATGGTCGCCGGGTTGCCGGTGGAATCGACGAAGCCGAGCGAAATAGCCCCGCCGTCGGCGGCCACCTCGCACGTCGTAAGGGCCTGGGTATCGATTTCCATCATCAAGCTCCGGAAACTTATACGTTATATCCTGTAGAATATATCGATACCGGTGACGGCGTCTAGCCCGGTTTTTGAGCCCGGCTGGCATGCTGCGACCGTAGTCGCCCGTTCAAAACCGTGATATGTTTATAAATATAACGAGACCCCAAAGGGTCCGTTCGAAAGGGAGAGCAAAGCCAATGAGTGATTTTAACCTTCTCATCAACGGGAAGATGGTTCCCGGCGATCTTACAATGCCCGTCCTCAATCCCGCGACCGAGGAAGTGCTGGCACAATGCCCGCGCGCCTCGAAAGGCCAGCTCGATGCCGCCGTCGCCGCGGCCAAAGCGGCATTTCCGGCGTGGGCCGCGACGCCGATCGAGGAGCGCCGCAAGCTTGTAACGAAAATGGCCGACGCCATCGAAGCCAATGCGGGCGAATTGGCACGGCTCTTGACCAGCGAACAGGGCAAGCCGCTGGCGGACGCCACCGGCGAAGTCATGGGCATGGCCGGGTTCTTCCGCTACCTCTCATCGCTCGACCTGCCGATGCGCGTGATCGAGGACAGCGGCGACCGCCGGGTCGAAGCATATCGCCGCCCGCTCGGCGTGGTCGGCGCCATCATCCCGTGGAATTATCCGCTGCTGATCCTCAGCTTCAAATTGCCGTCGGCACTGCTGGCCGGCAACACCCTGGTGGTGAAACCGGCGCCCACCACGCCTTTGTCGACCCTGAAATTCGCCGAACTGGTCAAGGATATCCTGCCCAAGGGCGTGCTGAACGTCATCGCCGATGCCAACGATCTCGGCGACGCCATGACCAAGCACCCGGACATCCGCAAGATCTCGTTCACCGGCTCGACCGCGACCGGCCAGAAGGTGATGGCCAGCGCCGCCGAGACCCTGAAACGGATCACGCTGGAACTGGGCGGCAACGACGCCGGCATCGTGCTCGACGACGTCGACCCGAAGAAGGTCGCGCCCGGCATTTTCGAAGGCGCGTTCCAGAACTCAGGCCAGGTTTGCCTCGCGATCAAGCGGCTCTACGTGCACGAGTCGGTTTACGATGAAATCTGCGACGAGCTCGTGGCCATCGCAAAAAGCACCGTGGTGGACGACGGGTCGAAGCAGGGCACCAAGCTCGGACCGCTGCAGAACAAGATGCAGTACGAGAAGGTGAAGGCCTTCCTCGAGGACGCCCGCGAGAACGGCAATATCATTGCCGGCGGTGCTGCGATGGACCGCCCCGGCTACTTCATCGAGCCGACCATCGTGCGCGACATCAAGGAAGGCTCCCGACTGGTCGATGAGGAGCAGTTCGGCCCGGTGCTGCCGGTCATAAAATATTCCGACAATGACGATGTGATCCGCCGCGCCAATGCCACCAATTACGGTCTCGGCGCGTCGGTGTGGTCGTCCGATACCGCAAGGGCGCACAAGGTCGCGAGCCAGATCGAGGCCGGAACCGTCTGGATCAACAAGCATCTCGACATGGCGCCGCACATTCCGTTCGGCGGGGCCAAGCGTTCAGGTATCGGCACCGAATTCGCCGAGGAAGGTCTCGCCGAGTTCACGCAGTTGCAGGTCATCAACGGGCCCGGCGCCTGACCCATAGAGAAGGGGCCGCGCGATCAAAACGCGCGGCCCTCTCTCGCACATCAAGCTCACACATCAAGATCGCTCGCTTTTATAAATCCGGAATATGCGCTTCGCGTGGAACGCCGAGCCCGCGTGAAGCGGTTTGCTAGAAGATTCGGCGTCGTTCTATATCCGGCCTGCGCCGGATAATCCGGGAGAATGTCCATGTATCATGAAGCGATTGAGAAAGTTTCCAAACAGGTTCTGATCCGAGACCGATACGACAATTTCATCGGGGGCAAGTGGGTGGCGCCCGCGGAGGGACGCTATTTCGATAATCCGAGTCCCGTCACCGGCAAGAAACTGTGTTCGGTTCCGCGCTCTTCCGCAGCCGACATCGAACTGGCGCTCGACGCCGCCCACAAGGCCAGGGATGCCTGGGGCAAAACGCCCATCGCCGAACGCTCCCGGATACTCAACAAGATCGCCGACAAGCTCGAAGCCAATCTCGATCTGCTCGCGCTGGTCGAGACGCTCGATAACGGCAAGCCGATCCGCGAGACCACCTATGCCGACATGCCCCTCGTGGTCGACCACTGGCGCTATTTCGCCAGCGTGGTGCGGGCGCAGGAGGGCGGCATTTCCGAGATCGACGCGGACACCGTCGCCTACCACTATCATGAGCCGCTCGGCGTGGTCGGACAGATCATTCCGTGGAATTTTCCGATCCTGATGGCGACCTGGAAGCTGGCGCCCGCGCTCGCGGCCGGCAACTGCGTCGTGCTCAAGCCCGCCGAGCAGACGCCGCTTGGCATTCTCGTCGTCATGGAGCTGATCGCCGATATCCTTCCGCCCGGCGTCGTCAATGTCGTCAACGGCTTCGGGGTCGAGGCCGGCAAGCCGCTGGCGCAGAACAAGCGAATTGCGAAGATCGCCTTCACCGGCGAGACCACGACGGGACGGCTGATCATGCAGTACGCCTCCGACAACATCATTCCGGTCACGCTCGAACTCGGCGGCAAGTCACCCAACATCTTCTTTGCGGATGTGGCCGATGCCGACGACGACTTCTTCGACAAGGCGCTGGAAGGCTTTTCCATGTTCGCGCTCAACCAGGGCGAGGTTTGCACCTGCCCGAGCCGCGCGCTGGTGCAGGAAAGTATCTACGACCGGTTCATGGAACGCGCGGTGGCCCGCACCAGGAAGATCAAGCAGGGACATCCGCTCGATGCGACGACCATGATCGGAGCCCAGGCTTCCAACGACCAGCTGGAAAAGATCCTCTCCTATTTCGACATCGGCAAGCAGGAAGGCGCCAAGGTCTTGACCGGCGGCAAGCGCGCAAATCTCGGCGGCGAAATCGCCGAGGGCTACTACATCGAGCCGACGATCTTCGAAGGCAACAACAAGATGCGGGTATTTCAGGAGGAAATCTTCGGTCCGGTGGTATCGGTCACGAAGTTCAAGGACGAGGATGACGCGCTCAGCATCGCCAACGATACGCTCTATGGCCTCGGCGCCGGGGTCTGGACGCGAAACGGCAACCGCGCCTACCGCTTCGGGCGGGCTATCCAGGCCGGCCGCGTCTGGACCAACTGCTATCACGCCTATCCGGCGCACGCCGCCTTCGGCGGTTACAAGCAATCCGGCATCGGCCGCGAAAACCACAAGATGATGCTCGATCACTATCAGAACACCAAGAACGTACTGGTCAGCTACGGCACCAAGGCGCTCGGGTTCTTCTAGCAGCCACTCACGGGCGCAGGCGCGGGATAAAATCCGCGCCTGCGCCATCCCCCATCGAGAAGGATCGGTCGCATGGTCAATCGGGTCGAGATCACGGACGAAGCAGCCAAGGTGTTGACGCGGCTCAAGAGTCAACATGGCGCATTGATGTTCCACCAATCCGGCGGTTGCTGCGATGGATCGTCTCCGATGTGTTATCCCGCGGGCGACTTCCGCGTCGGACCGCAAGACGTGCTGCTGGGCGAGATTACCGGCTGCCAGTTTTATATCGGCGCCGCGCAGTTTGAGTACTGGCGGCACACCCAATTGATCATAGACGTGGTGCCTGGACGTGGCTCCGGATTTTCCGTCGAAGCCCCGGAAGGCGTCAGGTTTCTGACCCGCAGCCGGGTGTTTACAGATGCGGAAGTCACGGAACTCGAAATGGCCGGGCCGCCATTGCGTGCGGCCTGAACGAAGGTGCGTCATGTTTGATTCGCAATGTGACCTCGCAGCCCTGGTCTATGAGCGGCATGAGGACCCGGACCGGGTCTTGCGCGAATTTGCATCCGATCTGAACGCTCGCGGATATCGTGCCGTAGGGCTGGTTCAACTCGGTCACCATTGCACCGATGCACCAAAATTGTCCGCCATGCTGGTGCACACCGGCGAGGAACTGAGTTTGCTGCAGGAACTCGGTTCCTGCGCGACCGGCTGCCGGCTGGATGTCGGCCAGTTGCTGGACGCAGGCGTGCAGGTTGCAAGCGTCATCGAAGAGGGAGCCGACCTCGTGATCGTCAACCGGTTCGGGCGGCAGGAGCGCGAGGGCAAAGGCCTTTGCTATTTGGTCGAGCGCGCGCTGAGCGCCGATATTCCTGTCGTGATTGCCGTGCCGAGCCACCGGTTTGCGGACTGGATCAGGTTCGCCGACGGCATGAGCGTGAAGCTGCGCTGCGACCGCGAGTCACTGTACGCATGGTGGCGCGCCGTCTCGGCACGAAGCACCGGTCTCGTCAGCCAGGATCGACAGACGGTCTGCGAAGTCTTCAAGTAAATCCAAACGCCTGCAACCAGCCCTCAGGAGAATCCAGTGACTGCACCATTTGAGATCGTGGACGGAACGCCGAACTACAATCTTTATGTAGCCGGCCAGTGGACGCGCTCGTTGCGCAATGAACTGACGGACAGCATGAATCCGGCGACCGGCGAGCTTTTCGCGCGGGTGCAGCAGGCGGGTAAAACAGAAACCGAACGCGCTATCGCGGCTGCGCATCAGAGCTACAGGGCATGGGCCGCGATGCCGGTTTCGGAGCGCGAGACCGTGTTTTTCCGTGCTGCCGATGTTCTCGCGGCGAAAGCCAAGGAGATTATCGAGGTGCTCGTTGCAGAATCCGGTTCAGTTGCCGGCAAGGCGGGCTTCGAAGTCGGGTACTGCTTCGACCTGTTGCGTACTGCCGCATCCGAAATGCGCCGGTCTCCGGGCGAGACCATGCCGACGACGGCGCCCGGACAATTCGGGTTTACCATACGTCAGCCGCTCGGCGTGATCGCCGGTATCGCGCCGTTCAACGCGCCGTTCCTTCTTGCCATGAAGAAGGTGGTGCTGGCGTTGGCGGCGGGCAACGGGTTCGTCCTGAAACCTTCCGAGCTTACTCCGGTCACCGGTCTCAAGATTGCCGAGGTCTTTGATGAGGCGGGACTTCCACCTGGCCTGCTTAGCGTTATTCCCGGTCCGGCATCCGAGATCGGCGCTACAATTTTCGCCGATCCCCGTGTCCGCATGATTACGTTCACGGGCTCGACGCAGACAGGGCGGCATCTCGCCGTGGAAGCTGCCAAGACCCTCAAACGTTTCACGCTTGAAATGGGAGGCAAAAGCCCTCTGATCGTTCTGGGCGACGCGGACGTCGATTACGCAGTCAAGGCAGCCGCATTCGGCATCTTCTTTCATCAGGGCCAGGTCTGCATGGCCAATTCGCGCATTCTCGTTGAAGAGCCGATCTTCGATGCGTTTTGCGAGCGCTTCGTCGCGGTTGCGAAAAGTCTCAAGGTCGGCGATCCGCGTGAGCATGACACGGTCATCGGCCCTCTGATACGCGGCACCCAATGCGCGGTCATCGATGGCCATGTCGAAGACGCCGTCAGCAAAGGGGCCAGATTGCTGTGCGGCGCGACCCATAAGGATCAGTACTACTGGCCAACCGTGCTCAGCGGGATTACCCCCGATATGCGCATCTTTCATGAGGAAAGTTTTGGCCCCGTGACTTCAATCATCAAGATCCGCAATCACGAGGAGGCGCTTGAGATCGCCAACGCGACGGACTACGGACTTTCTTCGGGCGTGATTACCAACGATATGCAGAAAGCCCTCGATCTCGCGTTCGGGCTGGACGCCGGAATGGTTCATCTCAACGACTGCACGGTCTCGGACGAGCCGCATGTGCCGTTCGGCGGCGTCAAGAACAGCGGTTACGGCCGGGAGGGCGGTCGGTTTTCGATGGAGGAAATGACCGAGCTCAAATGGATTACAATGCAACGGGGACAACGCGCCTTTCCGATTTGACCGGCGATGCGACGGCGGCGCTTGCGCCGCCGGGCGTCGGGCCCGATCGGCAAAAAGCTGCCCGGCTCAAAGAAGCCGGAAATGAGGGAGAAGAAACCAATGAAACCGGAGACAACGGCAATCGTCCTGATCGAATATCAGAACGACTTTACGACGGTGGGTGGCGTTTTTCATGACGGCGTCAAGGATGTCATGAAATCAAACAACATGCTCGCCAACACGGTGGAAGTCGCGAACAGGGGCCGCGCGGCGGGCGCGACCGTCATGCACGCGCCTATCACTTTCGCCGAGGGTTACGGCGAGCTCACCACCCACCCTTACGGAATCTTGAAGGGCGTTGTCGACAACAAGGCCTTTCGCAAGGGATCGTGGGGCGCGGCAATCATCGACGTACTGAAGCCACAACCCGAAGACATCGTCGTCGAAGGTAAACGCGGCCTTGACGCCTTTCCCAGCACCAACCTCGATTTCATCTTGCGAAGCAAGGGAATCCAGACCGTGGCGCTGGCCGGCTTTCTCACAAACTGCTGTGTGGAATCAACCATGCGCAGCGCTTACGAGCGCGGCTTCGACGTTGTAACACTGAAGGATTGCACCGCCACGCTGAGCCAGGAGGCGCAGGATATGGCGCTGGCCCACAACTTCGGAATGTTTTCGCGCCCCATGAACCATGACGAGTTCCTGAAGCTGCTGGCCTGAAGCGTCGGTCGGCTGAAATACAATCGGCGGTTCGGTTTCTCGCAGGAGCAACGCTCAAAGCGTCTCCTGCTTGTGTCCGCATTGCTTGCAGGCGAATTTGACGCGGGTCGCGCCCTTCGCCGCCTGGACGCGGTTTGGCGCTCCGCATTTGCCGCAAATTGCCTCGATGCGGGTATTGCCCTGCTTGACGACAATGGCCTTGCGCTCCATCGTTTCGCGGATCAGGCGCTCGACCTCCTCCCGCATCGACTGCTTCGACATCCGCAAATACCCGTCATGAGAGAGGCCATCGAAGCAGCCTTATAACACGCCGCGTCTTTTTGTCTTGACGCGTTTTCCCTGCGCGAAGGCGAGCCAATCGGTGAAAACCTCCGCGAAAAGTTCCCGGAAAATAAACGACTAGGCCGCCCAATTATGGCGAAAGGCGAAAAAAAGCCCTGTGTCAGGCGCTACAAGATCACTAGACTGGCTTCGCGGCCTTGCGATGCCAAAGCGGGTTCCGGAATGGGGGATAGCTGGCTCTCGCGAGGTCTATCGCCACGCCCGCGGGAAACGCGTTCAGCTTGCAGATGGTTCGCGATGACAAGATTGCTCGCCCGGTGCCTGTTGCTTGCCCTGATAACGAGTGCTTCGGTTGAGGGATTCGAAGCGAGGTTATCGCCCCAGGTCGCGGCTGAACGCGTGAAGATCGGGCTTGTCATCGATGATTCGAGCCCTTCGCCCGCTGATGCCACGGAGGATCAATCGAAACCCTGCGCGGGCGTGACGTTTTCCCGGAGCCTGAAGTATGGTGGAAACGATCTGAACGTTCTCGATGTCGCTACCGGGGATTCCAGCCAGGCATCTTCCCAAGAATCTTCCCAAGAGCCTTCACGTCCAGTGCTGTTGTTCGTGGCGGGAGAAAATTTCGCCGGCGAAAGCGGAAATTCCGATATCCCGGTGCCGGTGCCGGACCAGGCGCTGTGCTTCGCCGCGCGTCACGGAATGGTCGGCGTAAGGGTCTCCTACCGGCTGGCTCCCGCATATCCGTGGCCCGCGGGAGCCAAGGATGTTGCGGCGGCGATCTCGTGGGTCAACGAGAACATCGATTTGTTCGGAGGAAATCCCAACGAGATCGTGGCGGTCGGCTACTCCGCCGGCGCGTTTCACGTCGCCAGTCTGCTGGCCCACCCGGAATTCCAGGAGCGCGATTCCGGCGTCGCCGGGGCGGTCCTGATGTCAGGCATCTACCATCCGGGCGCGGATGCCAGCGCGGCCGAAAAGTCCTATTTCGGCGCGGACGCAAGCAAATACGATCAGAGATCGGCGTTTCCGGGCATCCTGAATGTCGAAACGCCGATCCTGCTGGCCTGGTCGGCGCTCGATCCCCCGCGCCTCGTCGCTCAGGGTGAACAACTCAAGCAGCGCCTGTGTAACTCTCCCACCCGTTGCCCCCGCACCACCGTGCTGAAGAGCGGCACCGGTCTGTCGTCCGCCTTTGGGCCCGACGCCTCCAGTGACAGCCTGGCAGAGCCAACGCTGGAACTGGTCCGGGAAATCGAAGCAAGGGGCCTGCCCTGAACGGCGAAGACGGCCGCAGACACCTCTGTCAGTAAGCGCTTTTGACAGAAAGGCGGCTCCCTACCGGGCGGCCGGTTTGCGTTCGATCGGATGGACGTCAACGGCGCGCAACCGGCCCAGACGCAGCACTTCCATCTCGATCTTGCGATCGATGCGGTCGCGATCGAGGTTGCGGATCAGGTCGTCGACGCCGTTAATGTCGACACCGTCCAGTTTGATGACGACATCGCCTGGCAGCAAGCCGGCCTGGGCGGCAGGCCCGTCCGGCTCCAACTGGGTCAGCAGCGCACCCATCTCGTTTTCGATGCCAGCGACCACCGCGTGCCGTCGCGGGATCGGCGCGGACTGCGCCGACACGCCGATAAAGGCGCGCCGCACATGGCCGTGACGGATGATTTCCGACAGCACGAACTGCGCCGTATTGCTGGCCACCGCAAAGCAGATGCCCTGCGCGCCGCTGATGATGGCGGTGTTGATGCCGATCACCTCGGCCGACGACGACACCAGCGGTCCACCCGAATTTCCGGGATTGAGCGCGGCATCGGTCTGAATCACGTCCTCGATGGTTCGGCCGCTGACGGAGCGGATCGAGCGCCCGAGCGCCGACACCACTCCGGCGGTGACCGTCGATTCAAAGCCAAGCGGATTTCCGATCGCAACCACCAGCTGACCGCGCCGTAAACTCCTGGAATTTCCGAGCGAGGCGTAACTCAGATCTCGCGCACCATCCGCACGCAGCAAGGCGAGATCGGTATCGGGATCGACGCCAAGGACGCGCGCATCGGTGACAATGCCCTCGTTGTCGCGCAGCCGTATCTGTTTCGATGCGCCGACCACGTGGCTGTTGGTCAGCACCAGCCCGTCCGGAGAGATGACGATGCCGGAACCCAATCCGCGGCGCTCACGCGTGTTGGGCGCGCCTGAACCGGTCTCGACGCGCACCACCGCCGGACCGACGCGTTCGGTGACGCCGATCACGGCATTGGAATAGGCATCGAGCAAGGCCTGATCGTCTTGCGGCGCGGCCTCTGATTTTTGCGGGAGACCGTTGTCGTTGAGCGGGTTTTGGCATGAGTGCTGGGTAAAATCCAACATGGCTAAATTCCTTCGCGTGTCAGATGGTGGTCATTTTTGCCTCGCACAAGAGCGCCAAGCGGCGCCCTCGGGTTTACCGGGCTGCGCTCCGCACCCCGCCGGTACCAGACCCTCCCCAACTCGTTCGCCGCCCGCGATGCAACTGTGCTTCGCGCCATAAACAAAGTAGATCGCAAGCCCGACCGCCAGCCACGCCGCCAACCGGACCCAGGTATCGAACGGCAGGCCGAGCATCAGGAAGACCGAGGTCGCGGCTCCGGCGGGAGCGACAAACCATACCGCCGGGGTTCTGAAGGGACGCACAAGCCCGGGCTCGCTGATACGCAGCTTCAAGACGGCAACACAGACGATGGCGAATGCGAACAACGTCCCAATACTGACGAGTTCGCCGACGAGGCCGATCGGCAGGAGACCTGCCAAAACTGTCGCAACGACGCCGGTCGCAATGGTCGCGACATAGGGCGTGCGGAAACGGGGATGGATCGCCGCCGCCGCCGGCGGCAACAATCCGTCGAGAGCCATCGCCCGAAGTATCCTGGGCTGGCCCAGCAGCGATACGAGAATCACCGAAGTCAGCCCCAGCAGGATACCGAGCTTGATCAACGGACCAAGCCAGCCGATTCCTGCCGCATCGATGCCGACGGCTATCGGATCGGGAACGTTCAGTTTGTCGAAAGGTACGATCCCGGTCAGAATCAGGCCGACGGCGACATACAGCACCGTACTGATTGCCAGCGAGCCCAGAATGCCGATCGACACGTCCCGCGCCGGGTTCCTGGTCTCCTGAACGGTCGTCGAGACGGCGTCGAACCCGATATAGGCAAAGAACACAACCGCAGCACCCCTGAGGACCCCGCTCCAGCCGTAAATGCCGGTCCCGGCATTGGGTGGAATGAAGGCTCCGGACGGGTTGGACGGCGTAACCCAGTTGGCCGTAGAGAACGCGGGTGCCGCGCACACGATGAAAAGCGCGACGACGACAAGCTTGACGGCGACGATAAAGCTGTTGAAACGCGCGGACTCCCGAATGCCGACGACGAGCAGCATCGTCATGATTGCGACCACCGCCATGGCCGGCACATTCAGTATCGTGCCGGTCGACGACCATACCCGCTGGACCGGATCGTAGGCAAAGGGCGACGATGCAATCCGCTGCGGAATGGCGATGCCAAGGTCCGAGGCGAAGCTGACGACATAGCCCGACCAGCCGATCGCAACCGTGGTTGCGCCCACCGCATATTCGAGGATCAGGTCCCATCCGATGATCCACGCGACGAATTCGCCGATCGTCGCATAGGCGTAGGTATACGCGCTGCCGCTGATCGGCACCGCCGAGGCCATCTCCGCATAGCAAAATCCGGCGAATGCGCAGGCGATGGCGCCGAGAACGAATGAGAGCGTCACGGCGGGTCCGGCGTTTTCGGCAGCGGCGTGCCCGGTCAACACGAAAATCCCCGCCCCGATGATCCCCCCTATCCCGAGCGCGACCAGATTGAGCGCGGAAAGGGTTCTCCTCAGGGGCCGCGCTTCGGCATCGTCGCGATCGCCCCGCGCGGCCTCATCTGCCAGTTGATCGAGGGATTTTCGAAGCCAGATATTTGCCATGGCAACCCGTTTTGCCGCAATGTCCGCGAAATCGGCTCGACAATCACTTACAGGCAAGTTTGGTTTCGACGCAAATCTTGCCGCAGTCCCGACGCTGGAATTCGAGATCGACACGATTTCAGCCTGCCAAATTGACGTATTCCCGTCGGGAACGCTAGTTGAGAAGGGTCGGAAGGCGCATGCCGCTGGAAATGAATCTGACGGGAGATGGCGATGTTCGGAAAATTCTCGCGGCGGCATTTTGGCAGGCTTGCGGGTTTTTCCGCCCTCGCAATGGCGGCGACACCGGCGAAGTCCGAGGACGATGAGGCGAAACAAGCGCCCGAACGGAAAGCCCCTGCCGGTTTCCCCAACGGCTTTCTGTGGGGTACGGCCACTTCCGCCTATCAGATCGAGGGCGCCGTCGATGAAGACGGCCGGGGCCGCTCGATCTGGGATACGTTCGCCCACATCCCCGGCAAGATCAGCGACCACAGCAACGCGGACCGCGCCAACGATCACTACCATCGGTACAAGGAAGACGTTCGGCTGATCAGGGAATTGGGCGTCAAGGCCTATCGTTTTTCGATCGCCTGGCCGCGGGTATTTCCGAACGGAACCGGCGCGCCAAACCCCAAGGGCCTCGACTTCTACAACCACCTCGTGGACGAACTCCTGACAAATGGCATCGAACCGTTCGCGACGCTGTATCATTGGGATTTGCCGCAGTCGCTCCAGGACAAGGTTGGCGGCTGGCAGTCCAGCGAGACGTCCAGGGCGTTCGCCGATTACGCGGGCTACGTGGCGGAGCGCTTGAGCGATCGCGTCAGGTCGATCTTCACCGTCAACGAAGCCACAAGGTTCACGAACTTCGGTTATGGATGGGGCATCGACGCGCCCGGCCTCAAGCTGCCGCAGGCAGCACTATACCAGGTACGTCACCACGTCGCGCTGGGCCATGGCCTGGCGGTCCAGGCGATCCGTGCCAAAGCGCGCGCAGGCACCAAAGTCGGTCCGGCCGAGGATATCGCGGCGTGCTTGCCGGCGATCGCCACGCCCGCGAATATCCGCGCGGCGGAGACCGCGACGCGCGAATTGAACGCGGGCTTCCTGGGCGTGATCCTGGATGGCAAGTACACCGACGGATTTCTGAAATATGCCGGCGCCAACGCGCCCAAATATACCGCCGACGAGTTGAAGATAATCTCCTCTCCGATCGATTTCGTCGGTTTGAACATCTACTTGCCTGATTTTTACGTGGTCGCGGCCGACCGCGCTCCGGGTTTCACCGTGCTACCCTTTCCCGCCTCATTTCCGCATATGAGTTCGGACTGGCTCAGGATCGACCCCGAGACGATCTATTGGGTGCCGCGACTGGCGGCCAAGATCTGGAACATCGACACCATCTATATCAGCGAGAACGGAACGTCTTCAGACGACAGACTGGCCGCCGACGGCAACGTCTACGACCTTGATCGCATCATGTACCTGCGCAACTACCTTACGCAACTACAGCGCGCCATCTCCGAGGGCGTCCCGGTTCGCGGCTATTTCCTGTGGAGCCTGATGGATAATTTCGAATGGACTTCTGGATTCGAAAAACGCTTCGGGCTGTACCGCGTGGACTTCGATACGCTGGTTCGGAAGCCAAAGCTGAGCGCATCGTTCTACCGCGAGACGGTCGCACGAAACGCCGTGGTGTAACGCACGCCGCGCAGAATGAGCCGCGGCCGATACCGGAACCGGAGATCAAATCGGCAAGTGGCCTGGCCGCCTCTGTTGGCAGCTTCCTTCACCCTTCGGACGAAGATCGCGGCGAATTGAAGAGCAATTTTTCCCGGACAGCCTCTTAATCGAAGACGACATGGACTCACACCAAATGTATCGCAGCAAGTCATCCCTCGATCACGTTTGATTCAACTCAGTTGCCGGACGCTCTAGCTAGCCACCCGATTACGGCCTAGTTGCTTTGCTCGATACAGAGCGCCGTCGGCACTCTCCAGCCATTCCTTGATCGAAGGACGGTTCGAAGGCGTCATGGCTGCTACGCCGCCGCTTATGGTGATAGCACCTGCCGGACTGCCGATATTTGGAATTACAAGATTTTCGATTCTTCCCCTGTGTCGTTCCGCGGCATCACATGCATCCTCAATCGATTGCCCGG
>Ga0116129_1000216_pt1 | contig 41343 bp, 26 predicted proteins | sample June2015DPH_17_2_FD_89732 | JGI IMG/M metagenome (GOLD analysis project Ga0116129, IMG submission 89732) | Peatland microbial communities from SPRUCE experiment site at the Marcell Experimental Forest, Minnesota, USA - June2015DPH_17_10 | ecosystem: Environmental > Terrestrial > Soil > Wetlands...
TCGTAGTCTGTTTCGCTGAATGGTTCGAACTTCTCAGGCCACGGCATCAGGACTTGGCAGAGCACTCTGAATTGAACAGGCGTAGGCGAGGGATTGACGCGTTCCACGACGATCTGCGGTGCTGCGTTCAGTTGAATAAGCTTGAGAAAATCGCCGCGCAAGTAGCGTGGGACGTAACCGATTACATAGATGTCACGCGCAAAGGTCTCTGCTGTCCTCAGGGCTAAAGCGTCGGGGTCCCTCGGGTTTTGGAAATCCCTCATGACCAACAAGGGCTCACCATGGTTGAGCCGAGATGCTCGTTCGACTGAAGTCTCGGGCATGTGGCCGAGCCCGTGAAGGAGAAAATGAATATGGTATTTCCCATCGGCATTGCGCTCTGGGCAAGGAAACACCTCTAACGAGTCCGTTACTTTACGCCCACCGCTGCGGGCTAGAATAGCGACCGGGTCGTGTTCACTCGCGGGTACGCTGAGCCATTCGAGATACTCTTGATATTCTGGGCGGGACTGTGGCAGCAGCCGGTTCGCGAAGAGAGGAAACAGCCGCTCGGAAACGTACGCAGTCGACAATCCCGGGAATGACGCGAGGGGTTGAAATCCAGCTTGCTGTCGAGCCTCCTCGGCGCCTTTCGTATAGACAAAGGTGTACAAATCACCCGCCGCGGAAGTCAAGCGCCCAATCGGGTACCAGCGTCGTCGCGCAGGATCCTGCCAGGCTAGAAAAACCGTTGCCATCAGACTTGGTCCCTCATGGAGGTCAGCGCACGTTTATTGGCCAGCAACAGGCGTTTCGCAAATTCAGCCGAAACCTCTGTGATCCGTTGTCGGGGCACCTCGTCCACAAGTATACAGAGTTCCTTGTCGCCCATTCCCCTCAAACGCTCCAGCCAGTGCTTTCCCGCCAATGGGAGTTGATGGGCGAAAGCCAGAAACGCTTCATTATGTCAACAGTGAGCGCGTGTCCCGTTCATGCAGGTAGAGCGCCGACCGGGCTCTCGAAGCAAATGCCTCAACAGTGAAGTTCATGTCGCGCGTACTGAGTCGCTTCGATTTCTTATCGTCAAATTCATGACATCCAAGGCTCGAGGCGTGATCGAACGTCGGCGCAAGGTGAAGCTGGCCATCCTCGCTGCGGACTGCACCCCAGTTTTCGTGGTGTCGATCTGTGTTTCCTGCTAGAGCGTCCAACAGCAGGTATCCGGTAAAGAGCTCTATAGCATGGGAGATTTGTGACGGCGCATTCCAAGCGATTGGAAGTTGTGGATTCTTGTTCTGGATTGTCCGCAGTACGCGTTCAACGGTATGGGCTGAGACGCGAAACTTCGAAACGCCGGGAGCGTACTCGGGGTCAACTTCAGCGAGTAGCTCATTTCCTAGCACGAGTGTGTGACCGTGACCGCAGAAATTCCGGCTCACCACGCCGCGGACCTCTAATCCGGAGCGTTTCCACAGACCAAGTTCATACTCGGCGTGCGGCAGGCCCGGTAGCCCTGCTACCTCGGCGCACACCTTCTCTGCCCAGTCTTCGCCTGAAGGCTCCCGCGCCTCCTTGAAGAGATTCTGCTGTGAGCCGTACCAGAATTTGTATTTTGAACCCAGGGACTCCTGATCCTCCGGCGCATCGGCCGGAACGGTAACTATCCGATACACAGAACTCCACCATACCGATTGGGCTTCGACTCAAGACTGGCGGCAAAGACCTGCGCAGCCTGGTCGATTCCCTCCAAAGAGACATCCTCCCTAAGCCTAACGAAGGCACGCCTCGGGCTCTCAGCTTCGCGACTCACTTACTGCTCGAACCGAATCATAGTGCTGGAAACGGCCGACGTGCCTCCCTGTCTCGCCGTGGCGCGGACCTCGTAGGTTCCGGCGGGAACGGCTTCCGCGGGGACCGTCATCAAATACGGGATGCGGTTCTGCGCATCGGCCGCCGGCAGTTGCATCGGGACCTTGGTCAAGCTCTTTCCGTTCTGCAGAAATTCCACCTCCACCGTAGGCTTGGCGGAAATCGCCGCGTCCTGGTACACGGTGAAGAATAGCCGGAGCGCGGAATTGGGGGCCTTCTTGACGGCTATGTCCATGGTTGGGGTGACGCTGCCGCCCTGGAACTGGAAGGGGTCGTTGGGATCCAGGTCCGTGGCATTGGGCGTGTAGGAACGCATGGGCATCAAGGCGGAAATGCCGACGCCGCTTCCTGCGCCGGGCACCGTAAATTCCACGCGCTGCACGCCGGTCTTCAGGCTCTCGCGGTCCATCACTGCGGTCTCAAGCGTGTATTTGCCGGGCGGCAGTTCGAGCGTGGTCTTATCGAGGAAGTTACCCATCTTGAGTTGCTCGGCAGTCACCCGGAACGAGCGGTCGCGGGTGATCTTCTGAACTACTTCGCCCTTGGAATCCTTGATGAGCGCCGCCATCGAGCAATGCACGTCCAGCGTGACGGGATTCGAGGTTGGCTGTAGCTCATGCAGCGGGACCTCCAGAAGGATGGCGACGCCGGTCGCGTCCTTCTTCGGCTGCAACATCACGGCGCTGGCGCGAAACTTGACGTCCTCGGAGCGCTTGCCGTCCGAGAGCGCTTTGAGCAGCGGCAATTCAAATGGCGCGAGGCCCGCGGCGCGCGCCTCGGGCGGCAGGGCGAAGTAGCCGTTGCGGGCGTGAATCACCAGGTCCTTGCGAATGGCGCTCACGGAGAGCTTGCGGAAGCTTCCATCGTAGCTCTCAATACCCGGATTGTAGGATAGCTCGTAGTAGCTGCTGATCTCTTCGTTGACCTCGCGAAGCGGCTGGCGGAGGTCGTTGCTGTCCCCGATCAGGAAGCCGCCGGTCGATTCGGCGAGATCGCGCAGCGCCATGTCCACGTTGGCCCGGGCCGCGGTCTCAATGGTATCGGCGGCGTTCATCTGGTCCGTGGTGACTTGCGTGCCCGGCGTGGTTGTTATATTGCTCGACTTGGCTCCGCTGTTCAACTGCCGCATGGCGCCGGCGTTCTGCGCCGAGGTCATGACGCCGCGGACATCCACGCTGTAGAAGGTCACGTTATCGCGGTTGGCGGCGCCCATCAGGTTGCGGAACGGCGTATCCAATTCTGGGCCGAGGTACATACCCGACGTAAAGTACATCACGCTCTTGCGGCCCGGCATTTCGCGGAGGCCGTCCACCAGCGCCTTCAGCGCGGAGATAGAGAGCCGCGTGCCTTGCGATTGCGCGCCCGCATCCATGCGCAGCATGTCGAGCATCACCGTAGCCAGTTTCGCCTGTAGCGCAACTTCGCCACTGTTCGCACCGCCTCCAGCCGGCTGCGCGCTAGCGGTCTGTGCGGCGGCGGCCAGCAGGTTGGTATCCTGGTCGGCGCCGTTGACAGTCTGGCCGTTCAGATTGCGCTTCAACTCGGCCATGATGGCATCCGCCTCCGAGCTAAGCTTCGGCGCGCTCACTCCCTCGGTGGCCCGCTCGATCGCCTTGGTGAGGGCCGCACGGTCATTGGTGAACTTCTGCAACACCAGCAGGCGCGTGTCGATGACCACCACCGAATAGAAGACGTTGGTCCCCTGGTCGCCTTTGACAAGGTCGAGGGCGGCGGTGCGCGCCAACTTGCGCTGGTCCGGGGCGGGTAAAGGTTCGAATGCCAGCGTGACCAGGCGCATCTGGCGCAAGGGGTCGAGCGGCGTTGCGGCGCCGGTAGCGCTGATAGCCTCGGAGCCGCGGACCTGCCGAAAGCTGAGGATCTTCTGCTTCGCGCCGTTATCGGTGACGGTGATCTCGTCGGGCTTGAGATCGGTAATGGGCTTGCCCTTTTTGTCGCGCACGATGAGGTCGAGCAAGACTTCATCGACGTTGGTCTTGACTGACGATTGTTGCTGAGCTTGTGCGGGCAGAGCTTGTGCCGGCAGATCTGGGGCCGGTACGAGCGCGGCCGCCAGAATAGCTGCGGCAGGAATCAAAAGTTTCATGGGACCTATTTCCCTCCAAGATGCTCAAGCCGTTTGAATTCGGCCTGCTCGCGCGTAGCATCTTCTTTTCTGCCGAGGCGGTTATACGCCGTGGCGAGACTGAAGTGCGCTTCCGCAAAGCCGGGGGCGAGTTTCACTGCCTGCTCCAGTTCCACGACGGCGCGCGCCGGCTCTTCGGTGGCCAGCAGCGCCCGGCCCAGAACCATATGCGTGGAGAAATCGCCGGGACTCTCCTTCACCGCGCGCTCGGCATACTCCAGCGCGGCTTTCGCATCTTCCCGCTGCAGCAAAATCACGCTCAGGCTCACCAGCGCGGGCACATGGTCGGGAGCCAGCTCGACCGCTTTCTGAATCTCCTCAATGCCGCGGTCGGCGTCCTGAATATGCAGCAGAGCGCCGTAACGGAAATGCACGTTCGGCTCGGACGGATAGGCCTGAAGCAGCTCATCGAACTTGCGGTTAGCGGCCGCATAGTCGAGCTCCATGGCGGAAGCCATGGCGTCGCCAAGGCGGTAGACAAGGTCGCGGTCCGATTCTGGAACCTCGGCGGGCAGCCACGGCCGCCGCAGCCCGGCGATCCCGGCCGCCACCACAATCTCGGGTGTCTTCTTGTCTACCCGCGTGAGATCGGTAAGGATGGTGATGGCCTTTTCGAAGGTCCCGTTCTTGCTGAGCACCAATGCATAGTGTAAGCGCGCGGCGCGAGCCAACTCGGCGTTTTCATTGAAGCCTAACTGTTCCACATGCGTGAGGCTGTCGAGAGCCGGGCCGTAATCGCGCAGCTTGTACTCACACAGTCCCGACATAGTCCAGCCAGGCGCGCTATCGGGCTTTACTTTCGAAAGCTTGTGGAAGGCCGATGCGCAGTCGCTGTAATGGTCCAGATCGTAGGCGATGGAGCCCAGACTCCACAGGCCGTCCTCCCAGTCTGGCTTCAGCTTCAAAGCTTGCTGGTACAATTCGACGGCTTTTTCGAGTTGATGCGCATCGCGGGCGGCCTGCGCCTGGCTGGAGAGAGTCGCAAAGGAGGGCGTGGAAGTTTGAGCGGCGGCGTGGGTCTGGTAGGGCAGCGCAAACATCAGAATGGCCCGGGCCGCGATTTGCATGTCACTTCATGTTACTCCCGGGCCCACAGCGCCGCGTGCCGCTGGCGCGCCAGCCCTGGTAACACCGGCGGTCTTCGCCGCCGGTTCTTTTCGTCCTTGCCATTCGCGATCACCCAGAAGAACCGGCGGCATAGACCGCCGGCGCTACCGAGCGTGCCCCACCTAGAAGAAGAACTTAACTGCGGCCTGAACCACGCGATGGCCTTGCTTTTCCGTCACGGTTCCGAACAAAGGCGTACTGATGGTTCCGTTCGGATTGAAACCGAGGTTAAGATTGCTTCCATTGAACGACCAAAGCGGATGGTTCAGGAAGTTATATGCGTTGAAGCGGAACTGGAGCTTCTTCGACTCTTTGATATTGAAATTCTTGAACATTCCAAGATCGGAGTTAAAGAATGCCGGTCCGTAGATAGCCGGCATCACGCTGGGCCCGTTCTGACCAATCGCCGTCGGGAAAGTGAAGCACTTCGGATTGATGTACTGATGCGGCCCGAGTCCCGAAGCCGGGTTGCAGGTCAGGATGGGATTGAGCTGAATATCCGGCGTACCCAACAACGACGCGTTGCTGATGATGTACGACGTGCCGGGAACCGTGGCGCCGTTCAGATTCATGCCAAAGTTCTCGCCCTGGATTGCGGAGAGGTTCGGACCGCTTTCGAGTTGCGTGATTCCGGATATCTGCCACCCGTTGATCACGCCTTCCAGGAACTTCATATGTTGGATGGGATTGCCCAGTTCGAAAGAGTAAGCGGCATTGAAAATCTGCGTACGGTTCGCGGACTGCACGCCATAGTCGCTGGCTAGGTTGAACTGGTTGAGCGCCGGATTGACAATGCCCATAGCTTTTCCGAAGCTGTAATTCATGTTGATGGTGTAACGTCCCTTGGTGCGCACCCAGGTGACCTGAAATGCATTGTAGTTGGCATACAAGTTGTTGGTCGCCAGGTACAGATCCGAGTAGCCCGGCATGGGCCTGAAGTTATTGGCCGTCAGGCTGTTCGGATCGACGCCTCCATTCTTGCTCGACAGTAGCGCGCCCACCGGAACCAGATTGATGTTGGAACCGGCGCCGCTGCTGTTAGGCAGATCGCGGCTTCGGTTGCCAACATAAGCGGCCTCCAACAAGCCCGACCAAGGAGTTCGCTGGGACAAGGTGACGCTCCAACTATCGGTGTACGGCTGATTACTATCTGTGCTATCCACCGCCGCGGGAGAGAGCGCTTGGGCGCCGACGTTAATAGTCGAAAGGTTGCGCGCCAGTAATGGCACTCCATTCACGTTATTAGCCAAGCTGATTGTCTGGACGCCGGCGGCAACGTCGAGGCCGCTGGTAAACTGGCCCGAGTGATAGTTATATCGGCCCCAACCACCGCGCAAAACTGTCTTGCCTTTGCCGGTGAGATCGTATGCGCCGCCGAAGCGCGGCTGATAGAATAGCGCGCGGGTCGGGAAGCCGCCCAGCGGGACAGCGGAATCGCGGCTATGCCATTCGAAGCCGCAGTATTGAATGGGCGTGCAGCTGGAGTTGTATTGCGCCGGATTGAAAATGGAATAACCCGCGCCGGTGCGGTCGATCCAGGGTTCGAAGTGCGTCAAGCGGATCCCCATTTCCAGGGTAAAGCGCCGTGAAACCTTCCACGAATCCTGCACGAAGCCCTCATACGTATTGTAGGAGATGTCGTTGATGCGGTTGAAAGAGGACTGCGTATAGCTGTAGAGATTGCCATACAGCAGGTCGGCATATTCGTTGCCGAACGTGTTGGAGTTTCCGTTATACACCACTAATTGGCCGTTCGTGGTGTCGTTGCCGGGCTGCGAGTTGCGAATCCATTCGTAGAAGAATCCGCCCTTAATGGTGTGAGTACCCGCCACTTTGGTAACCGTATCGCTGAAGCTCGGCATCCACTTGTCGGCATATAAGCCGGCCGAAGCTCCGCCGGCTTCGAACCCGCCGGGGTTAAAGATCAGAGCCGCTTCCTGGTTAGTCCAGCCTGTGCCTCCGAAGGAAGGAATCTGCGCCACGCCGTTGTTGAAGAGTTCCTCCCCGGAGTAACCCACGTTGGCGCGGTTCACTTTGGCAGGATCTTCGAACACGTTGGGAAAACCGATGTAAGTGTAGGCGAAGACAGTCTCATTGGTCATGGTCGGGCTGAAGACGTGAGTCAGGGAAGCGGTAACGCTGTCCGATTTATTCTTTCCTTCGATCGGAGTCGGATAAGGAACCTGCTCGTCCTGGGTCCACCACAGTCCTACTGGAAACTGCTGGGTTTCGCGCTGTAGATTGTAGCGGATGAACAGCTTCGTATTATCGCTGATGTTATAGTCCACGCGAGTCATCCACTGCAAGTTGTTCTGATTGAAGATTGCGTCATCGACGAAGTTGAACCCGCCGGTAGCATTAGGGTTCGCGTTCGGCGCGGGATACAATTTCATCAAATTTTGCATGTTGGGGTCGATCTGGTTGGCGGGAATAATCGAATTGGGGAAAAGCGCCAGGCCGGCCGCGCTCATTTGACCGGGAGGGCCGCCATTGGCCGTTATATTGCCCTCACCGGCAACTGAGGCGGGCGTGAAGTTGCCGCCGAGCTCACTGGAGGTAGGTACGGTGGCGCGCAGCAGGCCGGTATCGAGAACCTGATAGAAGTATTCGAACCCGGTGAAGAAGAACAGCTTGTTCCGATCCTTATTAAAGTGCGTGCCGGGGATCAGAACCGGACCGCCAAAAGTGCCGCCGGGATAGTAATACTTGTTCTGCGGCCGCGCCTGGCCGCTGGCATTATTCAATGCGTCATTGGCGTTCAAATCGTAGTTGCGGGCGTAGAAGAACGCGGAGCCGTGAAAGTCCCTGCCTCCGGACTTCGCCACCGACGTGATCACAGCCGGACCTTTCTGGTTTTCGGCGCTGAAATTCGACATCTTCACCTGCAGTTCCGAAATCATGTCCGAATTCGGATTCACCGGTGTGTCGCAGTTGCAGCCGGGGTCGGAGACGTGCGCGCCATCCGCCGTGATATCGAGTGAGTTGCTGGGCAATCCATTGTAGGAGTAGGCGTTGTTGAGCGGGCTCTGGCTGCCGGAGCCGCCGTTGGCGTTGATGCCGATGGTTTCACCGGTGTAGTTGGCCTTGTTAGTCGTCCCGTTCGAGATGCCGAAACCCGGCATGATCTTGATGAACTCGGCCGCGTTGCTGCCCACTGCGACGAAGTTCTGCAGTTCCTTCTGGGTGATGATGTCCGTTTTCTCACCCGAATCGACCGGCGCCACTACATCGACCTCTCCAGTGACCTCGACGGTCTGAGAGGTGGTGCCGACCGTGAGTTGGGCGTCCACATTGCGCTTGTCGCCGCCGTTCAGAACGATTCCGTCAACCTTATACGTCTCAAAGCCCTTCGCCTCAATAGTGAGCTGGTAGCTGGCAACCGCCACCGATGCGAAAGTGAAGTAGCCGTCGCTATTGGTGACGGTGTCGCGCTGCGAACCCGATTGCGTGTCCTTCAACGTGACCTTTGCCGAGGCAACCACGGCGCGCGATTGGTCGATCACCAAACCCGTTAGCGTAGCGTAGATGCCTTGCGCGGCCAGGTTGGTTGCCAGCACCGTTGCCAGCGCGAACCCGGCGAGGATTCTGATCATATGGATTTGCGTTCCCCTTCTCATTTGCGACCCCATTTTTTCCAAGAGAGGATTATCGACACAGAGCCAGTCATCTTGGAAGTTAAGGGTAGTATAAAAGCACTAGATTCGGGAAAAAAGGCTAATGAAGGATAGATGCAGTTAACAGGAAATGCCGGTTGGCAGGTTAATCCTGGGATTCAGAAAGCCCAGTACTATGACGAAGTCCGGATTACGAAAAACGGTAGGCCGAAGAGGATCGATTCGAGGCTGCACACGCATACTAATAGGCTTTATATGGTTTGTGGTAGCAACACTTAAGGAAAATGCCAGCGAGTGTGTCCTGAGTTACGCAGTATTGACGAGTAGAACGTTAACGATGACGGGCCTGTAAAATCAAGACGTTAACGCAGAACGTTAACGGGTAAATCGCGAGCCGGATAAGGGTCATCAGGGTGGTTGATGATAGAATTTTCCTACCGAGGAAGCCGAATCCGTTGCCACAGCGGTACCTGATCATCGCAGTTTTTGCCGTCGGCTTGAGGGCGCAAACCCCGGTTGGCGGTTGCGATTTCGACACAGCCGTTCGTCTGCATCAGTCCGGCAATTTGGATGCCGCAGTAGCTGCATACGAAGCCTGCCTCACGGCCGAGCCGGGGCGCGTGGACGCGCGCTCCAATCTGGGCGCAGTTTTCGCGAAGATGGGGCGCTATCGGGACGCCATCGGGGAATACCTTGAGGCGCTGAAGACCGCCGGGCCGGACATCGCGCCGCGGCTGCGATTCAACCTTGCGCTCGCCTACTATAAGTCGTTTCAGATTCCCGCGGCGGCAGATGAGTTGGAGCCTTTGCATGCGGCCCAACCGGCGGACCTCAATCTGGCGCTCTTACTCGCCGACTGCCGGCTCCGCATGGGAGAGTTCCAGAAAGCTGTCAACGTTGTGGCGCCCCTGGAGGCGGCGCACGCGGACGATCTGGCGCTGAGCTACGTGCTGGGCATGGCGCTGATCCGGTTGGGGCGGGTAGCGGACGGGCAGATTCGGGTGGACCGCATCTTGAGTCGCGGCGAGTCGGCTGAAGGTCACTTTCTGCTGGGCTCGGCTTTATTTGGCGCAGGCAACTACCCTGCCGCTGTGAAGGAATTGAACCAGGCGGCGGCGTTGAATCCCGAGGTTCCGTCGTTGCAGTCGTATCTGGGACAGGCGCTCCTATTCACCGGCGATGCGGACGGTGCCGTGAAGGCGTTCCGCAAGGAACTGGCCGCGGACCCGAACGATTACGATGCCAACTTCCAACTGGCTTCGATTCTGGCGCGCCGCGGGCAGGCGGAGGAATCGCGGCAGTTACTCGAACGCGCCGTGCAGGTGCGGCCCGGCTCGGCGGCGGCGCGCGCGGCGTTGGCGGGCGGTTTCCATTTTGAGCGGGCTGGGCTTGGGGATGTGGGACCGGGCGATCCGGGAATCCCTGTAGGGGCGGCCGCGCCTCCGGTTGGAACGCTCACCTTCGTTGGCTTGGCGCGGCCGGTAGCGCTGGTGTTCGGAAGCTATACCTGCCCGAAATTGCGGAGTTCGGCCGCCGATCTGAAACGCATTGCCGCGCAATACCACGAGCGCGTGGACTTCCGCCTGGTCTATATCAGCGAGGCGCACGCCGATGGCGGCGTGGAGTCGCAATGGCAGAGCACCATCAATCAGAAGGAAGGAATCGACCTGCCGGCGCCGCGCACCTTGGCTGAGAAGCAGGACCACGCCGCGCTGTGCCTCCGCAGGTTGACGCTGCCCTTTGGAGTTGTGGTGGACGGCATGGATACGGCTGCGGAACGGGCGTATCAGGCATGGCCGAGCCGGCTTTACCTGGTGGGCCGCGACGGGAAAGTGGCGTTCCAGACCCGGCTGGGAGAGCTGGACTTTCACGCGGACGAACTGGAGCGGGCGATTCGTGAGATCCTGGCCAGGGGAGGGGCCGATGTGCGTTTGCGGTAGTTCCCCGGCCGCGAGATTCGGTGCTATCGCGAAGCCGCGCCAACGTGGGACAGACGCTTTCGTCTGTCAACCCCGCGATGTCGCTAGAGCCATCGCCCGGTTTGCGTGGCTCGCCCTATGGCTTGCGGGCGCCGCATGGTGTCAGCAGCCTCCGGCGGTGGAGGAGATTCTGCGGCACGCCATTGCGCTGCATCAGGCGGGCGATGTCGCGGCGGCGATTCCCGAGTACCGTGCGTATCTGAAGCAGGTGCCGGGCAACGTCATGGCGCGGTCGAACCTGGGCGCGGCGCTCTCCCGCGCGGGGCTTTACGAAGAGGCCATCGTCGAATACAAGAAAGCTTTGGAATCGCAGCCCGGCAATGCGCCGGTTCGCTTGAATCTGGCCTTGGCCTATTATAAGGCAGCGGAGATTTCGCAAGCCGCCGCGGAACTGGCGCGCGTGGTGGCGGAGCAGCCATCGAACCGCCAGGCGATTTTCCTGCTGGCGGATTGCGACCTTCGCCTCGGCGAAAATAAGAAGGTCATCGAACTGCTCTCGCCGCTGGAGCCGCAATCGCCGGACGATAAGGCGCTCATCTACTTGTTAGGCACGGCCTTGATCCGCGACGAACAGACTGCGCGCGGGCAGGTGCTGGTGGATCGCATCCTGCGCGATGGCGATTCCGCAGAGGCCCGCCTTTTAATGGGCGCCACCAAAATGTCGGTGCGCGATTATGCCGGCGCACTGAAAGATCTCAAGCAGGCAGTGGAACTGAATCCGCAGCTTCCGGACGTTTATTCGTATTACGGGATGGCGTTGGCCAGCACCGGCGACACGCCGGGAGCAATGGTGGCTTTCCGCAAAGAACTGGAATCGAACCCGAACGATTACACTTCCAACATGCAGCTTGGGGTGCTGCTGAAGCAGGAACAGAACTATGCCGAGGCGCGGCATTGCTTCCAGCGGGCGCTTGGGGTGCGTCCCCGCGATGCAACCGTGCGCTACCAGTTGGCGACGCTCGATCTGCAGGAAGGCCGGACCAAAGAGGCGCTCACTGAACTCGAGAAACTGACGCGCGAGGTTCCGGCGTTTGTGGCGGCCCATGTTTCGCTGGCAACAGCCTACTACCGGCTGCAGCGCAAGGAAGATGGCGACAAGGAGCGCGCTACGGTGCTGCGGCTGAATGCCGAGAAACAGGCTACGGAACCGGGAGTAACCGGAAAATGAGGCTGGACCGCGCAGCCTGCGCCTGCCTGTGGCTGCTGCCCGGCCTGCCGTTCCTCGCCGCGGCCGGCGATACTGCCTGCGTCACCTGTCACACCGCGCAGACGACGCACTTTCGCGCGACGCCCATGGCGCAAGCGCTCGAAACGGTGGCGGTCAGCGACATTCTCAAACAGCACCCCGACCTCGCGTTTCAGGAAGGGCCGTATCAATCGCGCATCGTGCGACATGGCGACAGCAGCATTCTCACCGTCACGCGCGGCACCGAGACTTTCACCGTTCCCCTGCTGTGGGCATTCGGACGCGGGCAGGCCGGCCAGACCTACGTTTTCGAATACAATGGAGCGTTTTACGAAAGCCGCGCCAGCTTCTTTTATGCGCTGGGTGCGCTCGATGTGACCATGGGGGATCAGAACACCAAGCCGCAGACCATTGTGGAGGCCGCGGGCCGCCACATGAGCTCCATGGAAGCGCGCGATTGCTTCGGCTGCCACTCCGCGGGCGGCGTGTCCGCGGGCAAGCTGCATATGGAGGCGATCAGCCCCGGCGTCGGCTGCGAATCGTGTCACGTGGCCGCGGCAAAGCACGCGGATGCGGTGCGCGCCGGAGATACTAGCGCTGCGAAACTGCCGCACTTGGCCGCGCTCGCCGCGGAAGACATGGCGGCATTGTGCGGCCGCTGTCACCGTACGTGGTCGCAGATCGCCCTCACCGGACCGCGCGGCGTCGGCAATGTGCGCTTCCAACCTTACCGTCTCGCCAACAGCAAGTGCTTTGACGGCGCGGATAGCCGCATCCGCTGCACGGCCTGCCACGATCCGCACGAAGCGCTTCCAACCAATCTCGCAAGCTACGACTCCAAATGCGCCGCCTGCCATGCCACGGCGCTGCACACGACGGTCTGTCCCGTGGGGAAGACGAACTGCGCGGGATGCCATATGCCTAAGGTCGAGCTGCCGGGCGCGCATGCCCGCTTCACCGATCATCAGATCCGCATCGCCCGCGCCGGCGATCCATATCCGAATTGAAAATCATGCCACGACGCTTTTCCAAGATCGACCGCAGGCAGTTCCTGATAACCGGGGGCGCCGCGCTGGCCGGACTGCGGCGCAGTGGGGCCGGGACGCGACCGCTGTTCGAAGAGGTCCCGCCGGAGACGAGCGGCATCCGCTGGGTGCATGACAATGCCGCCTCAGTTGAGCATTACCTGCCGGAGACGATGGGCCCCGGCTGCGCGTTTCTGGATTACGACAACGACGGCTGGATGGACATCTTTCTGGTCAACAGCGGCCCGTGCGACTTCTACAAACCGCAGAAGCCGATAAGCAACGCGCTCTACAAAAACAACCGCGACGGCACGTTCACCGACGTCACTCAGAAAGCGGGAGTGGCCGGTAATACCTTCGGCATGGGCGTGGCGGTGGGCGACTACGATAACGATGGCTTCGCCGACATGTTCGTCACGGCGTACGGGCGGCCGATTCTTTATCGCAACAATGGAAACGGGACCTTCACGGACGTGAGTGAAAAATCCGGGCTGGGCGCGAAAATATTCGAGAATCACTGGAGCACCAGTGCGGTCTGGTTCGATTTCGATAACGACGGCCGGCTGGATCTTTTCGTTTGCAGCTTTGTGGACTACGGCGCCACCAGCCACTTTTCCTGCGGCGACAACAAACTGGGAAAGCATTTCTACTGCATCCCGCGGGTGTTTAAGGGGACTTCGAGCCTGCTGTTCCACAACAACGGCGACGGCACATTTACGGAAGTGGGCTGCGGCACCGACATCGAAAAGTCGCTGGGCAAGGGCTTGGGCGTGGTCGCGGTGGACGTCAACAACGACGGCCGTATGGACCTGTTCGTGGCCAACGACACGGTGCAGAATTTCCTCTATATGAACCGCGGACCCGACGCCAAGGGCAAGACGAAATGGGAGGAGATCGCGCTGGCGGCGGAGGTGGGATTCAGCCAGGATGGCCGCGCGCGCTCGGGCATGGGCGTGGATGCGGCCGATTTCGACGGGGACGGCTGGCAGGATCTGTTCGTCGCGAACGTGGATCAGGAAATGTTTTCGCTCTACAAGAATCTGAAGAACGAGACCTTCCGCGACGTGGCGTTCAAGAACCAGGTGTCGCAGGCGACGCGGCTGCTGAGCGGCTGGGGCCTGCGCTTTTTCGATTACGACAACGACGGCGCGCTCGATCTCTTCCTGGCCAACGGGCACCCCGACGACATGATCGACAACTACTCGCAGCAGGTGAAATACAAGGAGCCGCTGCTGCTGTTCCACAACGAAAACGGCCAGTTGCGCCACGTGAGCGCGGAGGCCGGGCCGGTGTTTGCGAAGTCGTTTGCGGCGCGGGGACTGGCGATCGGCGATTACAACAACAACGGCCGCGTGGATGTGCTGATCGGCAACAATGGCGGGCCTCCGGTGCTGCTGCGCAACAATGCCGGCGAAGGCAACCATTGGCTGGGCGTGAAGCTGCAAGGCGTGAAGTGCAATCGCGACGCGGTGGGCGCTCGCCTCACGTGGACGGCGGGGGGAGTGACGCGGTCGCGCGTGAAAAACGGCGGCGGCAGTTATCTGTCGGCGCACGATCCGCGGGAAGTGTTGGGCATCGGCACGGCGCCGAAGATGGACTCGCTGGAAGTGCGGTGGCCGCTGCCTGGCGGGCGAACGGAGCGGTTTACAGGACTGCCCGTGGACCGGTACCTCACTATCGTGGAAGGCAAGGGAATACAGTAGTGAGCCGTGGCGCGGGGCCATGCCCTGCGCACCCCGCACAGTTATGGTTTCAGTTGGTATGACTCGCCTAATTTTCCGGCGCCTGCGAGATACTTGCGCGCGCGCACCAGCTCCGCGATCTGCCGCACGTGCCCCAAATCGTGGAGCGCCCACTCGTGCAGCATCTGCGACAGCGTGATCTCGCCTGCCTCGGCGTGCAGCGCTATGCGGTCTCCGGCTTCGGCCGGCAATCCGCGCAGAAACTCCACGTTGGTGTCGCGCTGATCCTCGAAATGGTCGAACGCGTCTTCGGCATCGGCGTCGCGGTAAAGGTGGAGATGCATCTGCGCATCGTCGGGATCGAGGACCGGACGCGTCTCGCTGAGGAACTGGTCGACGCGCGCGCGGTAACAGTGGCCTTCGGCATGCGAAAGATGCGCCAGAACTTCGGCTACAGAGAACCGGTCGGGCGCGGGTTTCCAGGAGGCGTCTTCGTGGGAAAGGTCGCACATCAGGCCGCGCAGGATGTCGGGAGTTTCCGCCAGGAGATCGAGACAGGGCAGTGTTTGAACGGGCATCTCTTTCATCATACTTGCGCTTCGTTCGGGCCTTGCGCTTGGTTCGTCGCGCCGCAGCGCGTTCACAGGAGTGTGAACGCTGCACGCACGAGTGCGTGCGCCACGATTGGTGACTTCGATTTCGCGCTCGTCGTTGCCTAGAGCGCGCATGCGGATCTCCGTGCGTTGCGGCGGCAGCAACTGCGGAAAGCGCTCGCCCCATTCGATCAATACCATGGCATCGCGATCGAACAGCTCCTCCAAGCCCAGCGATTCGACTTGCCGCGCTTCCTCCAGGCGGTAGAGATCGATGTGATACGCGCGCCCATCGCCAAACTCGTGGATCAATGTGAACGTCGGGCTGGAAACTTCGTCCACATCCGCGGCGCCCAGACCACTGACGATTCCCTTGGCCAGGGTGGTCTTGCCCGCGCCCAGATTTCCGATCAGCAACACCACTCCGCGCGGCGGCAATTCGCCGGCCAGACGGCGGCCCAGTTCCACCGTCTCGGCCTCAGACGCCGTCCGGAACGTTGGCACATTCCTCCGTGCTGCCGCTGCACTGCTTGATAGCTGCGGGCAGATACTTCAGAATGTCGGTGGCGATCAGGCACTTCTCGCCCAATGCGCGCGCGCCGATCTGGCCTGCCAGACCGTGGAGATATACGGCCGCGGCCACGGCTTCATCCGGCTGGCGTGGAAACTGCGCCAGGAAGCCCGCAACCATCCCGGTGAGCACATCGCCGGTTCCGCCCGTGCCCATCGCCGGCGTGCCCGTGGGATTGATCCACGCGCGCCCATCGGCGAACGCGATCACGGTACGCTGTCCCTTCAATACGAGCGTCAGGCCGCGCTCCATGGCGAACTCGCGGGCGGCGCCAACGCGATCTTTTTGAATCTCGGCGATGGTCTTGCCGCTGATGCGCGCCATTTCGCCCGGATGCGGCGTCAGCACGCGCACGCGGCCCTCGCCGTGGATGCCATCCACCAACGCATCCGCGTCCAGCACCATGGGCTGCGTACACCGCCGCGCCGCGCCCTTCACCAATTGCATGTTCGGCCCCAGGCCCGGCCCCATCGCGATCACCGTCATGGCTTCGGCGATCCGGTCGAATTGTTCGAGCGGCTCGGTCATCAGCTCGGGCGCGTGCGAGCCGATGGCCGCCAGAGCGCCCTCTTCGCTGGCCACCGTCACCAGGCCCGCGCCGGCGCGCAGAGCGCCCATGCCGCACATGGCCGCTGCGCCGGTCTTGCCGCGCGAACCGGCGACAATCAGCGCGTGACCGTATGTTCCCTTGTGACCGGACGGCTGGCGTGGGGCCAGCAACTCGCGGAACATCGCCGGCTCAAGCAGCTCGAGCCGCACTTGCGCGTATAACGCCGCCGGACTGCCGATGGGCGCGACGATCAACTCGCCCACGTGATCGCAGTTCGGCGGCAGCGCCTGTCCCACTTTTGGCGCGGTGAAGGTGACGGTATAATCGGCGCTCGCGAGCTCGCCCACGGGGTCGCCCGAATCGCTCGGCATGCCGGAGGGAATATCCACGGCGACCACTGTCGCCAGCGGGAATCCACCATTGATTTCGCGGATGCCCTCAAGCGCACGGCCCGCGGCGGGTCCGGAGACGCCGGTGCCCAGCAAGGCGTCGATCACCAGCGTCGCATCGCGCGCCTGGGCCGTGATTTGATGTTCCACGGCGCAGCCGCACGCCTGAAGCATGCGGTAATTGGACGCCGCGTCGCCTTTCAACTCCGCGGGATCGGCCAACAGCGCCACGCGCAGGGCGGCCGCCGGGAAGCGCGTGTGGATCTGGCGCGCCACGGCCATGCCATCGCCGCCGTTGTTGCCTTTGCCGCACAAGACAACGATGCGCTGGGCCTCAAGCGGCGCGAATTTTTGCGCCAGGAACTCTACGACGCGCTGCGCCGCGTTTTCCATCAGCACTATGCCTGGAGTGCCCGCCGCGATGGTCCGCTGGTCCACCTGGCGCATCTCTGCCGCCGTGAGAAGTTTCATATGCGGCGCGCCACCACCATGGTCATGTCGTCCTGCAACTCGGGCGACTTGGTCCAGTGGTTCACCGCTTCCATGGTACGCGCGATGATCTCGGACGAATCCGTATTTCCGTACTTCACTAATAGGTCTTTCAACTGTTCCTCGCCATACATTTCGCCATATTCGTTTTCGGGCTCGGTGATGCCGTCAGTGTACGCTACCACCAGATCGCCGGGCTCGAGCTTCACGGTGCGCTCCTCATAAGTGGCCCAAGCGAACGCGCCTACCACGGTACCGGTGGAATCGAGCGGCAGGATATTCGAGCCGCGCACCAGCAGAGGCGACAGGTGCCCGGCGTTGGTATACATGAGCGTCTGTTTCGCTTCGTCATAGAGCGCGAAATAAAATGTGGCGTACTTTTCGGGCGCGGTGGTGGCGAAGAGCATCTTGTTCAAGTTTGACACCAGGCGCGCGGTGGAAAGCTGCGGCGTGTTTCCATCGACGTCGCCCAACTGCGTGCGCATGGTGGATTGGATGGTCGCCATGAGAAGCGCGGCCGAGATCCCCTTGCCCGCAACGTCGCCGATGGCGAACGCGATTTGATTGGGGAGCGCCATAAAATCGTAATAGTCGCCGGAGACGGTGCGCGCGGGATGGCACACGCCCTTGAGCTCGAGCGTCTCGGTGGACGGCACGTCCTTGGGAAAAAGCTGCGCCTGCACTTCGCGCGCAATCTCGAGCTCGGATTCGAGCCGCTCCTTTTCCTTGGCGACGACGATCAGCCGTCCGAGGTTCTCAGTCATGGTGTTGAACGAAGTGGTCAGCTCGGCAAGCTGATCGGACCCATTGACGGGAACGCGATAAGCGAAGTTGCCTTCCTTGACTTTCTGCGTGCCGGCATAGAGCTCATGGACGGCGCCGGTGATGGTACGGCTGAGCCGGACGCCCGCCACCAGCGATCCGAGCTCCATCAGCAGAAACAATACGGCGAAAAAGATCAGCCAGTCGAGCACCTTTTCGCCCCATTGCTGCTTTTGGCCGAACACGATTCCCAGCACGGCCGAGAGGCGCGTATCCACCATCAGGAAAAGCTGGCTTTCCTTATCGGGCGACTCCCAGTGCGGCGCCGAAACAGGGTAGATGCCGCCGACCCGAAAATCGAGCGCATTCACCGGCGGCGGCAGGTGCGATGCGCGCGCGTGGCCCATCACGGGGAAGAAATTCACATCGCCCAAGCCGGGAACGAATCCGGCCAGCAATTCGTGAGTCAGCGGCGCCAGCACGGTGACTTCGTTGCCCCCGGCCACAACGTGCGCCCACGCGTACAGCTTGTTGTTCTTGATGACGAGCCCCGAAGCGCGCGTGCTCTTCGACCATTCCGCCGGCGGGTGGCCGATCTCAGTTTTCTCGGGATAGCGCAGCTCTTCTTTTCCCGTCACGAGCAACTCTACCTCCGGAAACGCAGGACGGGTCATGGCGAGAAAGCGGTTGACGGCAGTTTCCTGGTCGCGCATGGGAAAGCGCGCCAGCGTTTCCGCGGGGCGCAGCAGCGAAGTTTCGCGATGGTCCAACTCGCGGTTAACCAGGTAGATGGACATCTGCTCGATGACGGCGTAGCCCGCGAGGCCCAGCAGGGCCGTAATGAGGACGATGGGCACCACCGCGATGAATAGATAGGCCACGATGAGCCGATTACGCAGCCGCCAGATGGCCTGCTTCACGGCGCCCCGCGCCGCGCGAAACAGCACGACGATCCCGAGCACGATGGCCGCCAGACCAAATAGGGATTGCGCTGCCGGTGAGACGCCGGTCAGGTAAAGGACGAGAAAAACGGAGGCGCAAAGCAGAAGGGCCTTCTCGACGCGGCCTACCCGCCGCCAGAAATCCCCGCTTTTCCGCATAGTTGTATTGTAGGGAGAAACCCGGTTGGCTGCACTGTTGAGGGTGCGGCGACTCGGATGACAGGCCAGGAGGCCTGTCCCACTTGCTCAGACGACTGAACGCCCGTAAAGTCCCCATTGGGAAGGCCGAGGGCAGGTGTCAGTCGCTGGCCCAATCCCCTCGAACGACGTTTGACCAACTTCCGGATGCCCCGAAAATACAGCCTGCAGCGTCCACCTGCGAGGCGCTTCGCTGCCGTTGCAGTTGGAGCCGCCTCGTCCGGGCGGGTCGGCTATGATGATCGGATGCCGTCAACGATCGCCCATCGCATCGAACGCGAAATAGGCATGTCGGGACTCGTGGATGCCTTGGCGAGCAAGCTGTCGGCGAGTGACTTGCGATCGATACTGATGGAAGTCTACCGGCTTCGAGCCGCGGGAGTTAAGGCGGCCGGCATCGGCGCACATGCCGCTCGGGACCCTCTTATGGCTCCTAGCACGGTAAGTGCCCGGAACCTGATGATTTTCGATTCAGCAGCGTTTCAAGCGGCATCGGAGTTCATCGCGCTGGAGCTATCGCCTCTGGGTCCGTTTTCCTCGGCATCCACGCTCGGGGGGACGAGCCAGAACAATGTTGTAACAACCATTCGCAATGCCGAGGTGCTTGGCGATCCAACTATCGCGCTGGCCTTGGAGGCCGCCCGCCGGCGGCGCTCCGCCGATGTGGTTCGCCTGTGCGCCAGTCACCGGGTCATTCGCTTACAGCCGTTCGACGTACCCGGATACTCGCCGCACTTCCGCCTGTTTGGTCTGGTGACGGCCGGCCGCGATACGGGCTCATTCCGCTTCGAAACGGCACACCTGCTGGAGCACGTGCGCGTTTACCTGCGAATGTTTCGGATTCTGACCGCCGGGGGAATTGCGCTCCAGAGTCCGCTGGTTGAATTCGCCGACATGATGGCGGTAGAGGCGGCACTGGCCGCTGCCGGAGTGTCCCGCGATGAAATCCGGCAGGCCGTACGCGCTCACCGGCTCGGCGGGTCGGAGCGTTTTCTCCGCGAACGCGGGATTGCTGCACTGCCGGACGCGCAGTGCCCGCAGCTCGAATCGGACGTAATCGCGCCCTTGCGCGATGAGTTCCCAGAAGCCCGGTTTCGTGTGAGCCAGCAGCGCCTGGAAGGCTTGGGTTACTACCGCTCGTTCACGCTCCGGATCTCGCCACAGGCGCCGGACGGGACGCGCTATCCCATAGTTGATGGCGGATTTACGGATTGGACCGCCCGTCTTCTCGGCAACCGAAAGGAGCGGTTGTTGATTTCGGGCATTGGAAGCGAGTTCGTTTGCCGGACCTACCTGCCGGACTCATCGTGCGCACCGGCTCCGGAAGGTTGAACGGTTCCGAAGGGGCGTAGAGCCCGGCTGGTAGAAGCGGAATCCATCGGATTAAAGAGATCACGGCGGACCAGGCCGGCAGCACAGATAACAACACCACCAAGCACACTGTTCGCATCATCGGATCGCTCCAGGGCTATCGCGCGTGTCGTTCGCCAGCCGAGGAACCGGCGATTCGTGGGGCAGATTGGCAATCCGCCTCCGGGCCTTAGCGCGCCGAAGCCGCCTCCGCCACGCGGCCCCGCCCGACCTGCCAGAGGCCCGTCCCACTTCGGTTGTTATCATGAACGCATGGATTCGCGCCGCATGTGCCCGCAATGCCGGGCCTTCATCACCACGAAGGACAAGATCTGCCCGTATTGCAACGAACCCGTGGCGCCCCGCGCTATCGATCGTCGCAATCCATCGCCGATTCTGGGCGGGTTGATTCCGCATGCGCGGTTTCTGACGGTAATGATCTCCACCATCAACGCCGGCATGTACCTGATCACCGTGCTCTACAGCATGCGCGCGGGCAACAGCAGCGCTTTGATGGGCCTCGATACGCGCACGCTGGTGATGTTCGGCGCCAAGTTCGGTCCGGCCATACAACTCGGCCAATGGTGGCGGCTGTTGACGGCCGGATACCTGCACGGCGGGCTCTTCCACATCTTTATGAACTCGTGGGTCTTGCTGGATGTTGGCGCGCAGGTGGAAGAGCTTTATGGCGCCGGCCGCATGTTCGTGTTTTATACTCTAGCCACTATTGGCGGCTTCTATTTGAGCTTTTTATGGTCGCCTGGAGTTTCCATCGGGGCCTCGGCCGGCATCCTGGGCCTCATCGGCGTCATGATCGCGTGGGGAACCGCCCACCGCAGCGCTATCGGCGACGCCGTCCGCGGACAATATGTACGCTGGGTCATTTACATGCTGATCATCGGCCTTCTGCCGGGGTTCAACGTGGACAACGCAGCTCACGTGGGCGGATTGGCCACGGGATTCGGCATCGCCTGGCTGGCGGGTACGCAAAGATACGAGGGCTCCCCGGTGGAGAAGCTTTGGAAGGTAGCCGCCGGGTTTTGCATTTTGTTAACTGCCGCCTGTTTCGTGGAAATGTACTTGTCGTTTTCGCAATTTGCGCAACAATAAATTTGCGCAATAATAGAGGAACCATGAAGATTCGCAGTTTGGCTCTAGCTCTCGCGCTCGGCATGGCGGTCACGACAGTGGCCGAGGCGAAGAAGAAGCCCGTCTATAGCGCCAAGGCTCAAAAGGTAAAGAAGGCGCGCAAGGCGACGGTGAGCAAGTACAAGCCCGGTAAGCGCAAGGTATCCAAGTACAAGGTCAAGGCCGTTAAGCACAAGGCATAGGCCGGTCGAATGAGCCGTTACGCGCGCCGTTATGCACTTGCCGCTTGGGCTGGTTGTGCGACGTGCTGTGCGTTATGGGCGCAGACCGGCGCAGCTCCGAATCGCGCTCCCATTCTAGTAGAGCTTTTCACCTCTGAAGGCTGCTCGGACTGCCCGCCCGCCGACCACCTGCTCGAGCAGCTTGACCCGCGCGTGGTGGTGCTCAGCGAACACGTAGACTACTGGGATCATCAAGGCTGGAAAGACCCGTATTCCTCTCACGAAAACACCCTGCGTCAGGAAGCCTACGCAGAGCGCTTCCACACCGACGGCCCCTACACGCCGCAAATGGTAGTGGATGGCGAAGCGCAGTTCGTGGGCAGCGACGCCCAGCGCGCCGTAGCGGAAATCACTAAAGCCACCGGGCGCGCCAAGGCGCTGGTGCGTGTAGAGCGCAATGCTTCCGGGATTCAAGTGGATGTGGACGGCTCGCCCGATTCCGCGGGCGTTTTTCTGGCGTTGGCGCAGGATAGCGGCACATCGCAGGTTAAGGCCGGAGAGAACAAGGGCCGCCAGTTGCATCACGTCGCCATGGCGCGCAGCTTACGGAAAATCGGATCGGTCAAGCGCGGCGCATCCTTCAGCCTGGCGGTTCCCTTGCCGGCCTCCGCGGCGGAGCAACGGGTGATCGTTTTCGTGCAGGAAGGCGACTCCGGCCCGGTGCTGGGCGCCGCGGAATGTAAGTAGGACAGGCCTCCTGGCCTGTCGTTTGGCGACAAGGTTTGGCGGCAAGTTGGGCGACACGTTTGGCGACGGTTTGGTGGCACGTTTGCCGCCACGAAGAAGACAGGCCAGGAGGCCTGTCCCACACCTAACTCCGATTGTGCGAACTTATAGCGCCCGCCCGACGTAATCCCTAAACAAGGAGCCATCCATGGGCGTCGCCAGCAACGTTCGTTACACATTCCGGTCTCTCAGAAAATCTCCCGGCTTTGCGGCCACGGCCGTCATCACCCTCGCTCTAGGAATCGGCGCAACCGCCGCCATCTTCAGCGTGTGCGATGCGATGCTGTGGAAGCCCATTCCGTTGCCGCACATCGAATCGCTGGTGACAATTCTTCAGCGCGACGCGGACGATCCCAACAATTGGAATACCACCACTCCCGCCGATGTCGACGATATTCGCGCGCAAAGCGTCTCGTACGAAAGCATGGCCAGCTATCAGGAGGGGCTCGCCAATATCGCGGGTTCGGGCGGCGAGCCGGAGCGCGTCAATCAGGCGCTGGTCGGCGTCAATTTCTTCGATGTGCTCGGCGTGCAGCCGGCGCTCGGCCGCGCCTTCCGCCCCGGCGAAGACCAGCCCGGCAGCGAGCATGAAGTGATCTTGAGCAATCGCTTCTGGCAGCGCCGGTTCGGCGGCGACCGCAACATCGTCGGCGCCGCCATCCGGCTGGACGACATGGATCACGTGGTGGCCGGCGTCATGCCGCCGCAGTTCGATTTTCCGCTGGCCACGGAAGTCTGGACCCCGCTCGCGTTCAATCCCGCCGCGCGCCATTCGCGGACTTCGCAAACTCTCGAAAACGTGGCGCGGTTGAAGGCCGGCAACACCGTGGAGCAGGCCTCCGTGGAAGCCGACGGCATCGCGCGCCGGCTGGCGGCGCTCTATCCGGATACCAACAAGAAGCGTCTTTTCCTCGTGACCCCGGCGCAGGAGTTCCTGATAGGGCGCGAGAACCACCAGTACACCATGATGCTGTTCTGGAGCGTCGTCTTTGTTCTATTGATCGCTTGCTCCAACGTCGCCAATCTGCAATATGCGCGCGCCACCGGAAAGGCGCGCGAAGTAGCGTTGCGCACGGCGCTGGGCGCGGCCCGGTGGCGCCTGGTTTCGCAAGTAGTGTTCGAGTGCGTGCTGCTATCGCTGGGCGGCGCGCTGCTGGGGGTTGGAGTGGCTAAGTGGGGCGTGGATATGATCCGCGCCGGTATGCCCGCGCGAATCGGCAGATACATTCTGGGCTGGCAGGAGATGGGCATCGATTACCGGACGTTGGGCTTCATGCTGGCCGCGGCCTTGGCCAGCGGCATTCTGGCGGGCATCGCGCCGGCATGGCAATGCTCCAGGCCGAACCTCACGCAGAGTTTGCGCGACGGCGGCCGCGGTTCCTCCACGGGCCGATCGCGGCGGCGCCTGCGCGGCGTTCTGGTAGGCTTTGAGATCGCGCTGGCGGTAGTGCTGCTGGTTGGCGCCAGCTTGATGGTGCGCGGTTTCCAATCGCTGGTAACTACCGCCGCCAACCTCGATCCCGCGACCATGCTCAGTCTGCGGCTCACCCTCACCGAGACGAAATACCATGAGGACCGCCAGGTCGCCGCGTTCTACAGCGAGACGTTGCAGCGCTTGAATGCGCTGCCCGGCGTGAAGTCGTCCGTGGCGGTGACCGCGCTTCCGTATAGCGGCCATTCGTCCGGAACCAGCTTCACCATCGAGGGCCGTCCCCTGGAACGGGGCGACCAGCCTTCGTGCCAGCTTCAATCCGTATCGGACCGCTATTTCCGGACGCTCGGCGTTCCGCTGCGCAGTGGACGCTTGCTTGACAATACCGATGGCGCCGAAACGCCGCGCGCCGCGGTGATCGGCGAGCGCATGGCGCAAAAGTGGTGGCCGCACGAATCGCCCATCGGCAAGCGGATCAAGCTGGGCGGGCCAGGGTCGAAAGGCCCGTGGATCGCCATCGTGGGCGTGGCGGGTGATGTGACGCATGACGTCTTCGACCGCGGTCCGCGCCCGGTTCTCTACGTGCCGCTGACACAATCGCCAAAGCGATGGATGGATATCGGCGTACGCACCGCGGGCGATCCGCTGCGCCTGGCGCCGGCAGTGACGGCGGCCATCCGCGCGGTAGATCCGGAGATGCCCATCACAGGCATGGCCACGCTCGAAACCTGGATGCACGAGCAATCCGTGGGGCTGAACTACATGGCCGTGCTGATGGGAGTTTTCGGCGTGCTGGCGCTCGTGCTGTCGTCGGTCGGCGTGTATGGCGTAATGGCCTACGTGGTCTCGGAGCAGACGCAAGAGATCGGCATCCGCATGGCGCTGGGGGCGGCGCGCAGCAGCGTGCTCGGCCTGGTTTTCCGCCGCGGCATGGTCACCACGCTGGCGGGCCTGGCTGTGGGCATCGCAGCGGCTTATGCTTTGGCGCCGCTGATCGCTTCGCTGGTTTACGGCGTGAGCCCCAAGGACCCGGCCACGTTCATCGGGATCCCGCTGGCGCTGGCCGCCGCGGCGGCGCTGGCGATTTACATCCCGGCTCGGCGGGCGATGAAGATCGACCCAATCATAGCCCTTCGCTACGAATAAAATAGTGGGGCGGCCAATCCTGGCCGCAGCCGGCTTTCAGCCGGCTCGTCACGAATCCCAAGGATTGAAGAGCGCCGCTCCTGTTCCGCCGAAATCCTTGACGTTGCGGGTGACGATAATCGGCTCGTGAGTTAGGGCGGTCGCGGCAATTAGGCCATCCGCCGTGGCTAACGGTTCACCCCTCTTCTTCGCTTCAAGCTAAAAACTGCCGTTTTTAGCTTGAAGCGTGATCCGTCCCCATCGATCGGCAATCGCCCTATCCACCGGTATTAGGTGGGACTGAAACCATGCAGGTACGCCAACTTCGAGCCAGTGCTCCAGTTGCGTCCGCTTCTTGCCGGGCGGCATATCTTCGATGCCGAGGCGTATTTCGCCGAAAGTTACCACGCTGGCGAAAAGAGATTCCGGATCGGCTGCCTCCAACCAGCGTATAACCTGCAAGTTCGGTTCGGGCCGGACAAACTCGGAAATGACGTTAGTATCGATAAGGAAGCCGTCCACAACTCGACCGGCCCCGGATAATCCTTTCGCCTCTCCAGACGCAATCCAGAGCCGGGTAGCGGGGATTCAAGGAGGAACTGTGCGAGATTTTTCTTCGGCTGGAGGAGTGACTCGGCAGCCGGTACTCCGTTCCGCGCGTTCTCACGCAATGCTCGCACGCCCCGCACGATCAAATCATCGACGCTACTGAAGTGACCGCTCGATATTTCCTCGCGCACCAACTGTTCGGTTTCAGTTTGATTTCAATGGTCATCGCAGCAGCCTCCGCAAGCTCTATTATCTATCGCCCCAACTTCAGCCAAAAGTTCGTGAGTGCGTGCAGGCTGGGCAAATCGACCAGCCTGTAGTGAGATTTCCTTAGCGATCGATCACCGCCAGCCTGCGCCATCCCGCTCCGCCCAGATTCGCGGCCCGATCAAGTGTGGCGCGGCTTCCGGCCGGCACGCTTCGCCTTCGGCCGCTCTTTGAATGTTTTCATCTGCAGGCGCTTGCCATGAAACACCCGCAGAATGGAAATCTTTCCCCTCCCCGGAAGGTAGTAAATCAGGAATTTGCCCATCAAAAACCTTCGAATGCCCGCGGGCTGGAAGTCGGGCATGGCAACGCCAGCGGACGGGCTGGAAGCAATCGATGGAAACGAGGCGTAGAATTTCCAGAGGAATTCCGCTGCCGTTTCGGCGCTACTTCTCTCTGCAATGTAGTCCCAAATGCCGTCGAGATCGGATCGGGCTTCCAGCGAGACGGTGTAGCGCTTCACCCGCGGGGCGCCCGGCCTCTTACGGCCAGCCGTTTCATTCCGCGGGAGACGACATCCGCGAAGAACTCCTTCAATTCGACGTCGTTCTCTAGTTCGATGCGCCGCCCCCGCTGAATCGATGCTAAGCATTCGAGAATCTTTTCGGTCGCGCCGTCAGGGTCGGCTATAACTGTTTGCTCTTGAATTAACTCGTCCTGTTCGAGGCGGCGCAACGCCTCGCGGACCACTTCACTGGCGCTGGTGTACCTGCCGCTCTTGACCTTGCCGCGAATAAATTTGGAAAAATGCGGGGTAATGGATACGTTCAGCTGCTGCGGCATATCGTATATAGTCGGTTTATTATATTTTCTGACTATGGTCCTCGAGGGCCGGATTCCGGCCCTCACACCGCCCAACGATTGTCGCCGTTACCAGGACCGCCCGCGCTACTTCAATTCCTCCGCCTTCGCGCTGCCATAATACAACCCATTGAACAGCAGCTTGAAAGTTCCATGCGGCTGGTCGCGGAAATTTACCTCAGGCCCCAGCATCACCACCTTGCCTTCGCCCACAGTCGCCTCTGCTACAGCCGTGCCGCCATCCAGATATTGCTGGCCCCACGCCCAGCCGCTGTCCAGCACCTGAGTCCCCTGGAACCAGCCCACCGGCGAGGTGTGATCCGCCTGCGCCTCGGGCCCCAGCTTGAATACCGGGCTGCCGTCGAAGAACACGTCCACCTGCTTCGGCATCCCATAGGCCAACGGGTTGGTGTTATCCACGGTCATCTTCAGCAGCGATCCTGGAATGTAGAATCTCTCCCGCGGAAGAGCGCGCTCTCTGCCGTCCGGACCCATCTCGGTGAGGTAGCTCTTCAGCGGAAGACCCAGCGCCTCGCCCACGCTGGTCGAGCTGCCGATCGTCACAATCGACCCGCCCGATTCCACAAACTTCTTGAGCTGCGGAAGAGTCTTGTCCTCGGAAACGCGCCCCACCTCGCTGGCGTACTCCTCCGGAACATTGCCGCCCCCGCGTCCACCCCCGCCACCGCCGCCGCGCCCGCCGCGTCCGCCGCCGCCTGCGCCCAGCCGCGCCGCGCCATCGGTGAACACCAGCACGTCGAACTTGCTCTTCAGGTCGCCCGCATCGAGCGTCGCCGGATACACCGTCTGCGCCGGGAAGTCATACTGCTCGAAGAGCCACCTCGTCCATCCCGTGGGCATGCTGCCGCCGTATGAATCGTAGAGGCCGATGCGGATCGGCTTCAGCTTGAGCGCATCGCCCGCGGGCGCCTTCGCCAGCGCGTGTACCGGCACGCCGATATCTTTCGCGCTCTGGTCCAGAATCGTCTTGGCGGCGGATGAGGCCGGCACCCAGATAGCGCCCGTGCCGATACTCTTGCCGTCCACCGTCTGCTCGGCCTTCAGCCAATACACGTCGCAGTTGGCCTTGAGCAAATGGTTAATCACCTTGAACGAATTGTTGATCTCGTGGCTGATCAGGTAACCCGCCGGACTCGCGGGCCCGCTGACCGCGGCCGCGGGAGGCGGCAGCAGGTTATAGCCGATCTTGGTGAACGGACCCTGGAAATCGTCCAGTATCCGGTCGAATTTCACGCCCATTTGCATCGCCAGAGTCCACCCTGCGATGTCGTATGGAGGAGTCGGCGGAGCGCCCGGATACTTGAAGTCGTTGGGGTGATCCTGCGGCTCGAACATATCCATTACGTGCGGCCGGAACGCTTGCGCCGTCTTGATCACATAGGAACCGGATGGGTAGCTCTTGCCCGCGACGGTGAAACTCGCGGAGGCTCGCATGATGGTAATGCCGTTCTTCAAGAGCGCATTCAGAAATTCCACCGCTGTGGCGAAATCCGGCTGATCCGCTGGAATAATGTAGCCGCGCGGGTCGCGCAGCTTCGGGTCGTGCAGCACCGTATTGTAGAGCTCGACGGGAACGCCGCCGCGGCCGCCGCCAAAACCCAGCGTATCGCCGCCCGGTTGCGTGTCGCCGCCTGCCGCAATCGCTACCGGCGCCGCGCCGCCGCGTCCACCCCGACGTCCGCCGCCACCACCGCCGCCACCGCCGCCTTCGGCCGCAGCCGCGTCTTCCAGGGCCTTGATGCGCTTGGGCGTCACGGTCCAAGAGTCCTGGCTGCCCTTTTCGATGGATCGCTTGCCCATCACATAAATGTTGTACAGCAGGGTTTCGCGGTTGCGCGAAGCGTAGTCCGTAATCGCGCGGTTGTTGCTCATTTCATAATCGATCGACTGGCGGTAATGCCACGCCTGCGGCGCGATGGGCAAGGGCCAATCGCCCTGCGGCAGCTGCTTATCCGGCACCAGCGGAATCGACATCGGCGTGGGAGCGCCGATGATTTCCGTCAGCAGCCCGATCATATTGTGGAAGTAAGTGATGGTACGCAATCCGCCGTTCCACCAGGTGGAGTAGTTGGAGCCGCTGCGCATCGCGCTTCCGCCCTTGCCTTCCGCCACCAGCCGGCTGTGCATCGCCGTGCCCACCGCTTCGATGCCCAGCGGCACCAGCGGATCGAAATTGTAGTTGAAGGGATCGCGGAACGGCGGCATGAAAATCACCGCGCCCGCGGGACCCGTCTGGTGATGGTTGTACACAATCTCCGGGAACCATTCGATGAACAATTGGTGGTTCATATTGGTGGTTTCCTTCATGTTCGACATGTAGAAATCGCGGTTGTCGTCGTGGCCGATATACTTGGCCCAGAGGCGCGGCAAGTTGCCCATGTTGCGCTTGTCCGGATCTTTCAATGGCGCGTCGCCCTTTTCCGAGCCGCGCATATACCAGTTGGCGATCAACTCCTGCCCATCGGGATTCGCCGGAATGTTGAGAAGAATCACGTCGTTAAGGAAACGCTGAGTCTCAGGGTCGTTGCGGCTCACCATCTGGTAGACCCACTCCATAATCTGCTGCGACCCCACCGATTCGGACGCGTGCAGCCCGCCATCGATCCAGATCACCGCCTTGCCTTCGCGCGCCAGCGCATGCGCCTGCTCGTCGGTCAGCCCTTCGGCGTGCGCCAGGCGCTGCGAGATCTCTTTATAGTGGTCGAGCTTCTTGATGTTGTCGGGCGAGGATATGACTGCCATGTACTGGCGCCTCCCCTCCTCGGTGGGCCCGATATCCACCAGTTTCATGCGGTCGGATTCGGTGGCCAGTTTGTGCCAATAGGCGTCGAGTTGGGTGTAAGTGGCGACCTGGTAATCGTCGCCCAGGTTGAACCCGAGCGCGTCCTTGGGGGTCGTTATCTTCGGAGCGGTCTGCGCGGCAAGCGTCCATGCGGAAAAAAGAGCCACGGCCGCCATAGAAAGGCGGAGCATCGGTCGTAACGTCATGCGTTAGAGTTTACTACGGCCGGGCATGGTTTAGCTTGCTGCCGCGGCAGCGCACGTTGTGGGGCGCGCCAGCCGCTTAGCTCTTCGCCAGCTCGAGAATCGTGATTTCAGGCGGACAGCCGAACCGGATTGGAAGTAATGAGCATCCCACACCCGCGGTGGTATAGCCCTGCATGCGGCCATGCCGCCAATGTCCGTGAGTATAAGCTCGCGGGCACCTGGCGTTCATAGTCAACCCTCCAATCAATGGCAGACAGATCTGTCCGGCGTGCGTGTGGCCGGCAAGGTAGAGATCGACGCCCGTTGCAGCTGCCTCCCGGAACATTTCGGGGCTATGCGCAGCCAAGAGCTTGAAACCCTGCGGCGGCGCCGCTTCCATGGCGCCTGCCAAATCGTCGCAGCCGTAATCGTGTGGATCGTCGACGCCGATCACGCACAGCCGGGCATCCGGTGGGCCTACCTGTACGCTCTCATTCATCAGCATCCGGACGCCCAGCTTTTCGAGCTCAAGCGCAATATCCGCGCAATCGTGATTACCTAGAATGCCCACTACCCCATAACGGGCCCGAATCGCCCCGAGAATGCGGCGCATGCGCGGATAAATCCCATCACACGGGCCACATGTCTTAAACCGATAGTCGCCAGTTAGAACGCAGAGGTCTACGGGCAGGAACGCCAATTGATTCGCCACAATCTCCGCGAGTCCGTCTACGCCATCGATGTGGAAGTCACTGAGGTGCAAAATGCGGAAGCCGTCGAGGCCGGGCGGAAGGTTATCGAACTCCAGGCGCAGGCGCCGGACCACCGGGCAAAGCGCATTGGCAAGGCCTCGACCGTACAAACCAGACATCCGTAGACTGCTTTTCAGCACCGCCGATGCCACGCGATCGCGCAAACTGCTGAAGTCGCCGCGCCCCCATGCGCCGACTCGCTTATCCTTCTCAGTCTCAATTAACCGCCGCCGGGACAGGCGCGGTTCCATTTCACGTGTGAGGGTTAAGTCGTCCAGGCGCTCCCGCATAAGTTCCATTTTATAAGTAGCTGATGATCGAGTCGAAGCGCCAGTAATGCACTTAGGAAGTAGTTACTTAGTCAATTATAACTGAGGCGTACTACAAGACACTATACTAGCAGGGTTTCGACAGGTTTCAAAGAGACAATGGTGCTGCTTCGCCCACCAGCATGACCGAGCCGTCCGCCCGCCTCCCGGCAATGGAGCCTTGCTGCACATATCGCCGTCCAGCCGGAGGGTCAAAGCCAGGCGCGCGGAAACGGCCGCCCCCACGAAATCGCCGGCGCCGCATCACACTCGGAGGCCGCCGCCGAGTGATCCCGCGGCGCGCCGCCAAAGGAAATGGTTCCCATCTCGCGCGATACGTTCTTCTCAGTAGAATGTCCAAATGCCGCGCTCATTCCGTTCCGCCGTACAAGTCCCGGTCCTGCGTCCTGCCGGCCCTTGGCTCTGTCCCTTTCCCTCGAACCATGCCCCCGTCAATCTTGACACTCGCGGCGACGTCGTGTAGGCTCATCGAGAAACAATGTCACTGCTCAACTTCCTGCCCACCCACAGCCGGGAACCTCTGCCCGAGTTCGGACTCCGGTATCTCCAACATATACTCGCCGAATACGTCACTCTGCCGCCGGATTTGGCGGCCAAAGTTCCGGCGGCGGTTCAGGCCATCCTGAACGCCGCAACCGCCAGCCCGCCGGCTGCGCTGACGTGGGGCGATCTTTTCGTGCTCGAAAAAAACATGCTCGCCATGCAGCCTGAATTAACTGTCCGGCGGCGCGCATGGGGTATGCGCGATGCGTATCGCGAGCTGTTCGGCCAGAGGCAATACGACGTGTACATGGCGTCCAAGCCGCCCAACGAAAACGAGTCTGCGATCGATGACATCCGCGCCGACCTCGACCGCCTGCTGGATAACCTGCACTGGCGTTACGCATTGACTCCCATTCGGGAGAGAATGCGGAATGGCCTCATCAAATTCATTGGTAATTGGGTGTTCTGGAGCGCCATCGTTCTTCTGATCCTGGCGTATTGGTCCGCGCGCTATGACCAGACTCTGGTAGCCACGCTGCTGATCCTGATGCTGGCCGGCTCTCTGGGAGGCTTCATGAGCTTGCTGCAGCGCATCCAGAACACGCCCAGCCTCGGCGATCCGCTCATCAGCATCTTTGAGATACAGAACGGCGCGTTCAGCCTTTACCTCGCCCCGGTCACCGGTGCGGTTTTTGCCGTGCTTCTCTATCTGATCTTTCTCGGCGGGCTTGTCTCCGGCGTGATATTCCCCGAGCACCTTTCCAATTTCCATCTTTGGTGGGGGCAGGTACACTGGCAGGGGGCGCACACAACGGCGGCCGACTTCGCGAAGCTTGTGGTCTGGTCCTTTATCGCCGGCTTTGCCGAACGGTTCGTGCCGGACACCCTGGACCGGCTGGTCAGCCGTGCGCGCGAGGCCGAGGGTCCAAGCAAGGTCCCGGCCGCTCCCCAACCGCCCTTCGCAATTGGCGCCCCAGGACAAGTATTGCAACCGGCATCGCCCTCAGCCGGGCACGATAAGCCATCGTAGAGTTTCCATCGGGCTTCCCGAATGCGAGCGCCCGGCAACGTCTTCGCCTGCCTGGTGCAAGAGCGTCCGGCGCGTCTGCCGGACCTGAAGGAGTGATTTTGGCAAAAGCACAAAAGCAAGCGGTCGCAGTGTTAGTTCGCGGTAGGGGAGCGCCTTGGCTTCCGGCCGGTTTTCCGCCGGGGCCTCGTTCATTCCCTCCGGTGCGAAGGTCAGTGTGAAGTCAAATCCCGAACCCTCGCTCGCGGAGCGCGCTCGCACCCTGATTTCGCTCGCCCGGACCGGCAGCCTGTCCACGCATTCGCGGAAGTTCGCGGGATTTCCGTTTGGCTCCGTGATGCCATACGCCGCTGACGTTCTGGGCCGCCCGGTCTTTTTCATCAGCAGCATGGCCATGCACACTCAGAACCTGCATCGGGACCCACGCGCCAGCCTGCTGATCGCGCAACCGGATTCTTCCGGCGACCCGTTGGCAGCCGCCCGCGTCACCCTGCTGGGCACTACTGTGGAAGCGCCGGCGGCGGAGGTTCGCGATCTGTATCTGTCCCGCCACGAGAACGCGAAGTACTGGCAGGATTACACCGACTTCGCATATCACAGGCTTGAGGTATCGAGTGTCTACTTCATCGGCGGCTTCGGCGTCATGGGTTGGGTCAGCGCTGAGGAATACGCCACCGCCCAACCCGATCCTCTGGCCGAAGCGGCGCCGGAAATCATCCGGCACATGAATGCCGACCATCCGGATGCTCTGCTGCTGATCGCCCACCGGTTTGCGGGCGAAATTGCCACTGAGGCTTTCATGACGGCCGTGGACCGCCTGGGATTCCATCTCCGGCTCAAGACCGCCGACCGCGTTCATGGGCGCCGCGTGGCTTTTCTGCGAGAGGCCTCCAACAAGGATGAAGCCCGAGCGATTTTAATGGAGATGGTCCGGGAGGCTCGTTCCCACTGAACGCATCAGTGCTAACCGCAATCCTGTTCACCTGGTGCAGGCGAATCAGATCGTGGCGCGCGCACTCATGCGTGCAGCGTTCACACTCGTGTGAACGCGCTTCGAATCGGAGGCGTTAAGTGAACAGTATTGGTGCTAACCGACACTTAGTCCAAGCGGATCGAACTCGCGCTGCACGAACTGCGCTGTGAAGGCGATAAAGCGCAGCCGCGCCTGCAGTTGAATCGCGGAATCGGCAGTTCCCGTGATCTGAAATGACCCCAGGAAGCCGGCCAGATTTTCCACCGCTGCCCAGTCTTCGAACGTCTTGAATTTCAGCAGGGCCGTGCCCGTTTCCTTGGCGCTGCCGTCGGGTTGTTGCTCGAAAACGTGGCAATAGAGCGTGGTGTAGTCCTGCAGCAGATCGCCCACGTCCTTCTCCATGTATTTGACTCCTTCGAGCGTGAAACGGCGCCCGCCGGCAGCGAGGAATTCGATGTGATAGTTCATCTCGGCTTCGCCCGTGGCCAGGTTCACTCGCAAGTAATGGAACCGGCAGTTCGCGGCATCCATCGGGAAAATGGCCGAAGCCTGACCTTCGAATTGCCCGAACGAGATGGTTCCGCTCAGCTGCGCCTCGTGCTCATATCCATCCACAAACTCGTTGACGTCGCGGATGGTCATCTTGGCTTCGAAGCTGCAAGCCACCGCGCCCGCCGGGTCGCCGCTGGCCGGAATTCGCTGCGCGATAGTCAGATCGCCGGCGCGCCCGGGCGCTGGAGTGCCTTCTCCGGGGAAATACCAGCCGACCATCTGCTCATCGAAAGTCATGCCGACGCCATCCGGCAATTGCGTATCGAGGAACGGACGCAACAGCGTGTTTGTGGGCAATTGCTTCCCGGCCGCGCGCGTCAGCATATAGTAGAAACCGAATTGCCCGCCGGCTTCGGTGTGGAACAGACCGAGCGTCGAGTTAGCGACTAACTCCGCGGTAGCTCCCGGCAGCGTAGTTACATACTTACCCACCATAAAATCCGTAGTCACTTTGCGAATCTCGTCATGAAATGGCGTGAAGTCGTTCAACTGGAAATGGTCTGTCAGAAAACTCGGGACGATCAGCCCTTCGAACAGACCCATGAGCTGATAGCGCGCCTCGAACCGCCCATCCGGCAAGTTACTGAATTGCAGATAGGCGATCCCGCTCGCGTGATTCGCATTGGAGATGACATCCATGCGCCAGACGCCATTCACATCGGCGGCGTCCGGCGCGGCGGCGGCGGCGTACAGCGCGTTATGATCGTCCACCGTCATCTGGTCGAAGCTATAGAGCCGGGACATGGGGAAGGTCAGCACCCGCGCGCCGTTCGGATACTTGCCCAGATACACTCGGCCGATCAGCAGGTCTTCATTGACGATCTTGAAGATATCGTAAAAGCCCTGCCACGGCGGATCGAGATAGCGAAGAAGAATGTAATTGCCCGGCTCCAGAGTGCCGTCGGCGTGTCCCACCTGGACAGTGACTTCCTCCAGACTGTTACGCGCCTGAATGTGATTATCGGTGTCACTGGTGACGCCCGTATACTGGCCATTCGGCTGCTTGTGAAATTCCTTCTTGAACCCCGTGAAGATCGCAGAAGACATGGCATTCAGCACATTGCCCTGCGGGAAGAAGCCCTTCCAATAATCGTCGTTGTGAATGGTTTGCTTCTGAATGTCGATAACCGGATTGCCGCCCTGGTTGACCAGCGTGTCGATGCCCATCGTCGGACAACGGCGGAACAGAGCTTCCAGCTCGCCCTCGTTATAACTCGTGGCGTCGAGCGCGCTGATGCCAGCCATGCTCACCTGTTTCGGCGGATCGGGATAAGCGGCCCCCTGAAGCTGCTGGATCTTACGCTCCACAAAGCGCTCGGTGAGCGCCGAGATGGTCAGAAAAGGATTAACGCCGAGCGCGCTCGGAATAATGGACCCATCGGTGACATAGAGGCCCTGATGTACGCTGCCGTCGCCGGCGAACACCCGTCCGAACACGTCCACCGCGCCCTCCAGGTTATCGTCGCCCATCGGGCATCCGCCCAAAGGATGCGCCGTAATCAAATGCCGCAGCTTGAAAAAGCTCCAGGTGGGGTTCGAAATAAAACTGGCGCTCAGCGCGCGCGCCGTGCGGCGCAGTTCCTCGTTCATGCGCGTAAAAATCTGCTGCTGCCCGGCCTGGTCCCAGGAAATCTGGATCTTGCCATCGGGGTCGAACAGCGACTTCTCAAACAGGATCAGGCCGCGCGCGTTGTCCTGGCCCATCACCAGGTAAAGCATGGTGTGATTCAAGGCCCCGTTCGGATCGTGCGCGCGATCTTTAGGATCGAGATCGCGCAGCAGGCGCGCGCGTTGGTCGGCCTCGTTTCCCGTCACCGTGTCCTGGCCCTGAATTGCGGCGAAGACCGCCTTGGCGGCGTCAATCGACGCGCTGGGGAATGAGAAGTCTTCGACTGCCATGCGCTTCGATTCGGGCAGCGTTCCGTTATAGCGAACCAGCCCGACAATGTTCGGCCCCGGCGATGGCGAATCGCCCGCCGCCGGCGTCTGTTGGAAGTTATAGCCCAGCACGTCGGTTTCGTATCCGCCGTTGTAGGCTAAGCCGAAGAAATCGCCGTTGCCGCTGAACTTAGTCCCCAAGGCGGGCGCTACTGAGAGCCCGTGGGTCTCTGAGCGAAGCAGAATCTCGGGCGTATTCAGGGCGCCGGCCGAGAGCACCACCTCGCCGGCGTTCAGCGTGAAGCTCTCACTGCCGCCGCCCGTCTTCACATAACTTCCGTGAATAATCCAACCGCCCGACGCCCCTTTCTCCAGCCAATCTACCCTGGCCTGCGTGAGAATCGTGGCTCCGGCTTGCTGCGCCATCGGCAGGTAATTCATGTACAGGGTATTCTTCGCGCCCACATTGCAGCCGGTGACGCAGTTACCGCAGTTGACGCACGGCTTTTGCGGCACGCCATGCGGATTGAGGCCGTCGATCGTGAAATTGACCACGATATCGAGCGGTTGAACGGTGGTCCCGATTTCCACCGCCCGGCGATTGAGCGCCTGAACTTTCGCGAGTTTGAGCGCGTCCGGATGCGGATTGGCCGCCAACACCGCTCTTGCGCGTGCGTAGTAAGGCAGCAGGTCGTTGTACTGGATCGCCGACGGCCAGCTGAACTGCTGGAACACCGCTTCGTCCGGGACGATCGCGACATTGGCGTTAATCAGCGAGGTGCCGCCCAGGCCGGAGCCTTTGATCACGGTGATATCCGGATAATTCAGCAGCTCATACAGCCCCAGCGGATTCAAGTCGCTGCGAACCGTCGCCACAACATCCAGCGGCGCTTCCGGATAATCGCCCGGCTGCCGCTCTTTGCCTCGCTCCAGAATGCAGATCGACGGCTTCGGATTCAGATCGGCCGCGGCCAGCCGGGCGGCGGTGATGGCGCCTCCATAGCCCGATCCGATCACCACGATGTCATACGCGCTTTTACGCTGTTCCCAAGGTGTCGATAACATAGAATCCCCCTCTTCAGCTTGCGAGCATTTCCCGGAAATAATCGTTGAGCAGCCGGCCACCCGGATCGTAAGTCTGACGCGCGGCGGCGAACGCCTTCAAGCGGTCGCCCAACGCCTTTTGCGCCTGTGCGGGCGTGATGCCATTGGTCTGATTGAACAACGGAATGCCACCCTGGTCGCTCGAAAACTGGTTGTAGGCCACCAGGAACTCATCCCATCCCGGATTCGCGGTGGACACCGGGTCGATGGTCATCACGTCGCCGTCGTACGAATAGGAAAGCAGCGAGTTCTGATCTTTCGCCACGCGGTAGCCGACGAAAAGCATGTTGACGCGGTATCCATTCTGCTTGTAATACTGCTGGCAAAACTGAAAGCAGGCCCGCAGGACCGTTGGATAGGTGTCTTCGGGAAACGCCCAAAGGCTGAATGTGTAGCGGCTCGCGCCCGCGACCAGCGGGTAGCGGATAATCTGGTCGGTCGCCACCGTGTTGCCGCTCTGAATCAGGTTCTCCAGCTTCCAGCGCCACAACTTGTTGAATGCGTCGATGAGCTGATAGCGGACTGTCTTATCCGCAATATCTTTCTCGGCGTTGGCGCAGACCAGCGGCCCGGCGCTGGCCCACAGATAGTTGCGCAGCGGCCATATGAAGCGATTCGGAGCGCCGGAAGCGGTTGGATCGTACTTTCGGAATTCGACCGTGATCAAGTTGTCGAAGGGGAAGACGTAATACATCAGCGATTCGCCGCCGGCCTTCAGCGCGGGCAACTGCTGGACGAAATCGTCCAGCGTGAAAGTCTGATGCCGCACCGCCATGGGCATGATCGGGCGGACGCGGAAGGTGGCTTCGACGACAACTCCGAAGGTTCCGTAACTCGATCGGACCTTCTGCATCAGGTCGGGCTGATCGTCGGTAACCTCGAGGAAATCACCGGAAGGCAGCACCATCTTAATCCGCGTAACGTAGGAGCCAACCTGGCCGAACTCGCCGGGCATCGACGCGTCCTTAGTCCCACAGCAGGCCGCGCTCCCTACCGAGAGACTGCCGATCTCAGTGTTGACATGGAATTGCAGATTCTGCTTTTCGAGCTCCTTGGCCACGTCGATGTAAAGCGCCCCCGCCTCCGCCGTCACCGTGCCGTTCGAGATATCCAGAATCTTGTTCATGCCCGACATCTTGAGGATGGTGCCGCCATTGACCACGGCGCAGGGCGCGGTGGAATGGTTCGCGCCCACCGCCCGGACCGGAGACGGATAGCTAGCCGGGTTCTTCAAGACGTTAACCACGTCATCGGCGGACGTCGCCTCTACCACTGCCTGCGCGTGGGATACCAGGTCCCCAAACCAATTGGTGACGACAATATCGCTCATCGAAAAGTTTCCTCCCTACACTTCTGGATCGCTGCCACCCTAGGTCGCCGGCCCCAGTTGCCTTCCCAATAGTGATCTTCCAGCGCACTTCGTTACGACCCGGCTGTAGCCGACTGGGCGTGCTGTTTTAGCAAGAACAAACTTCGGTAAAGCCGGTTTGTTCAAAAGCCGCCGTCCGAGCCACCACGCTGCTGTCGCCAAAATTGTCAAAAAACGGCAGTGCTACGCCAGTTGCGAGTCTCGCCATGGCGACTGTCTTCCTCGGATGCCCGCTCCCCCCTATCAAAGGAGCGTTTCAAAATCGTACACCAAAATGGATGGAAACAAAATGGTCGCCGCGGCCAGACCTTGCGGGCTGGCATTGAAGTCCCGAAGCCGTCACCCGCGCGAATGTGCCGCCGGTCGGCATAGAACATCGTCGGCGCGCCGCCTACGTTCCGGCGGCCTATGTCCCCACCGTCTGCCAGTCCATTGCCGGCTTCAGCGTGTAAGTGTCGCGTCAGCGCACCACCGGCGTTACCCGCGCGCAGCGACGCGCCGTTGAAATCCGTGTTAACGAACGTGAGTGCCGAAAATTGCAGCGGCGCGAATGCCTACGGCACAGTCCAAGTTCCAGGCGCCTGCCATCCGCTGCTGGCGCTCAACCCCGCCGCGTACATATAAGTGCTCTTCGCTCCCGCGTACGCCGTCTTGAACGTCACCGGAATGCTCAACGTCAGATTCGTCCCCGACACAGTGACGCTTGCCGCCGCCACATTGATCGAGCACTGACTGTTGCTCAAAGTCACTGCCGTGCCTGGCGCCACCGGCGAAGACCATGCCGTGCCGGCGTCGTTGAGGAAGTACAACTGATTCGTGGCCCTCGTGTAATAGAACATGCAGGAATTGGCCGCCGACGCTAAACTGAAATTCGAGGTGAACCAGACCCACACCGACGTCAGGTCCGCGGCCCCCAGCGAATCGGCGTACTGTAAAGTGAACGTCTGTCGCAGACCCGAACCGCTGTTCGGCGTGACCGACACCGCGCTCACCACTTCACTTATGACAGCCACAGTCCAACTTCCGATTAGCTGCCATCCGCTGTTAGCGCTCGACCCCGCCGCGTACATGTAAGTGCTCTTCGTTCCAGCGTACGCCGCCGTGAACGTCACTGGCAGGTTCAAGGTCAGATTCACTCCCGACACAGTGACGCTCGCCGCTGCCACATTGATCGAGCACTGACTGTTGCTCAACGTCACTGTCGCCCCCGGCGCCACGGGTGAAGACCATGTGGTGCCGGCGTCATTGAGGAAGAACAACTGGTTGGTGGCCCTCGCGTAGTAAAGCATACAGGTATTGGCCGCCAACCCCGAATTGAAACTGGGGGTGAACCAGACCCACACCGAGGTCAGGTCCGCGGCCCCCAGCGGATCGACGTACTGCAATGCGAATGTCTGCTGCAGACCCGAACCGCTGCTCGGCGTAACCGATACATCGCTCACCGCAGCGCTTGTAACAGGCACAGTCCAACTCCCCAACGTCTGCCATCCGCTGTTGGCGCTCGATCCCGCCGCGTACATGTAGGTGCTCTGAGCTCCAGCGTATGCCGCCGTGAATGTCATTGGCAGGTTCAACGTCAGATTCGCTCCCGACGATGTGACGCTCGCGGCCGCCACATTGATCGAGCACTGACTGTTGCTCAAAGTCACTCCAGTGCCTGGCGCAACGGGCGAAGACCAGGCGGCGCCGGCGTCGTTGAGGAAGTACAACTGGTTGGTAGCCCTGGCGTAGTAGATCATGCAGGAATTGGCCGCCGACCCCGAATTGAAACTGGAGGTGAACCACACCCATACCGACGCCAGGTCAGTGGCCCCCAGCGAATCGGCGTACTGTAACGCGAACGTCTGTTGCAGACCCGCACCGCTGTTCGGCGCCACGGAAACATCGCTCACCACTTCGCTCGTGGCAGGCGCCGTCCAACTTCCCATCAACTGCCACCCGCTGCTGGCGCTCGACCCCGCCGCGTACATGTAAGTATTCTTCGCCCCGGCGTACGCCGCCGTGAACGTCACGGGCAGGTTCAAGATCAGATTCGTCCCGGACGCTGTAACACTTGCCGCCGCCACATTGATCGCGCACTGACTGTTGCTCAAAGTCACTGCCGTGCCTGGCGCCACCGGCGAAGACCAGGTCGTGCCGGCGTCATTGAGGAAGAACAACTGGTTGGTGGCCCTCGCGTAGTAGAGCATACAGGTATTGGCCGCCAACCCCGAATTGAAATTGGGGGTGAACCAGACCCACACCGAGGTCAGGTCCGCGGCCCCCAGCGAATCGCCGTACTGTAACGCGAACGTTTGTTGCAGACCCGAACCGCTGCTCGGCGCAACCGACACCGTGGTTGGCGGTGTGCTTATGGGATCAAAAGTCACCGCGGCGCCGGTCGCGAAAAGCAGGATAGCCTCACCAGCAGGCGATGCGGCCACGGGGTTGCCGATGTCGATCGTGACGCTAGCCGTCACAGTCAGGTTTACAACGGCAACAATTCCGTTCGAGACGGTGGTGGCATTTAAACCGTAAACCAGGCACGTATACGCACCGGAAGCGAGTGCACACATGACGGTCTTCCCGGCGCTGGTGGCGGTTGGCCCGGGGCTTACGGAAATGGAGGTTACGTTCGAGGCTGGATAAGTCAGTGTGAACTGAATGGACGCCGGTGCACCGCCGGCCGGGGCTGTCAGAACCAGATTTAGGGATGCGATTCCATTCGTTCCTGCGGTTCCGGAGGACAACGCCAGCGAATCCGTCTGCGCATCGCAGAGTTGCGCCAAAAACAGGAAAGCGATGGTACAGGCAAGCGGAACCACGCGCCATGTGGGACATTTACTCATGCACGTTCGCCCCGGTCAAAAGAAACAGCCGTCGTGTGCACGGCCGGCCTTCGGTCAGTCTGCGCCCGCAGGCCGGCCTTCTAAGGACAGCGTCGAAGTCCAAAAATCATTCCTTGGGGGGTATTCCCCTTACCATAGCCACTTTCCGAGAACAGCGCATCGGTCAATTGTTCCCGAAATCGACTCGAACCACGCCGGGAAGTTCGGTATCGCACGTTTCGACGCTGGCCGTCGCGCCGATTGCACTTCGGAATAGCTCCGTGCGCCTGCCATCCGGATTCGCTGCGCCGGATTTCCCCCCTTTCTCCATTCCCTCAAAAGTCGAGTCACAGGTTTTCAAATATATTTTTCGGACTTTCTAAA
>Ga0116129_1000217_pt1 | contig 41247 bp, 38 predicted proteins | sample June2015DPH_17_2_FD_89732 | JGI IMG/M metagenome (GOLD analysis project Ga0116129, IMG submission 89732) | Peatland microbial communities from SPRUCE experiment site at the Marcell Experimental Forest, Minnesota, USA - June2015DPH_17_10 | ecosystem: Environmental > Terrestrial > Soil > Wetlands...
AAGACCAGCTCCGCAGCCGCAGTCGCGTCCAGCTCCTCAACCACAATCACGTCCACAATCCCAGCCCCGCGAATCTTCCCGGCCGCAGCAGGAGAAACCGCGCCGCTAAGCACTCCATACCCAAGACAAAAGGCCCGCCTCGTGCGGGTCTTTTGTCTTTGAATCTCATCAATCCAATTTTTTACTCGCCCCGCAAGACAGGCTCTTCAAGCCAAGTATGCCCGCATCCCTCACACAGCCACTGGTTCACAGGATCGACCGACTCCAGCACCGTCTCCTCGCTACCGCACGCCGGACAACGGGGCAAATCGAACTCCGCAGGATTCTCGTCCGTCTCCGCCGAAAGCCTCTCACCCGACGGTGCAGACAAAATCTCCGCCGCGCGTTCAGCATCCTTCGGTTTCACCACAACCCGCGGTCCGCGACTGCCGAACCTCGCTCCGCCTGCCGAAACGACAATCGCCTCAATTCCTTCTCGAACCAGCGCGTAGTACGCAGCCTGCGCCATCCGCTCGTCGTCAAAATCAAAGATGCACTCCTCCGGGGCAACCTCAGCATAGCTCCGCATATCGGCAAGATCGTCTTCAGTCAAAATCCGCCTCTCGACTTTTCCAGGCGCAATCTTCAGTCCGCGACGCGTCAACTCCCCCTTCAACGCTTCCTGCGCCATCTCCGTCAAGTCAGCCATGCCGCGCCCAAGCACGATCAGCTCCTCATCGCCGTAGCTTCCATACAGCGCCACAAGCTCCTGATACTGCGCCGCATCGCCAGTCATCTGCCGCTCCAATCGAACAGGACACCTATTGCTGGATCACCGTCTCCGACTTATCCATCTTCTTCGAGACATCCGCCGGCGTCGGCAGTTGCGTCCTGTCCCAACCCCCGCCCAAAGCCTCAATCAACATGACCGACGACGTCATCTCCATCACATGCAGTGTGGCGAGCGTCTGCTGATTGGTAAGCAGAGTCGTCTGCGCCGTCACCACAAGCAGATAGGGATCGACTCCCGTCTGATACCGCGCCATCTCCAACTCCAGCCCCTCCTCAGCCGACTTCGTCGCCTCCTGCTGTTTCAAAATCTGTTGCGACAGGAGCCGCACCGCCGCCAGGTTATCTTCCACCTGCTGAAACGCCGTCAGCACCGTCTGCCGGTAGCTCGCAACGTCTCCGTTATACGTTGCGATGAACTGATTCACCGTGGCGCGGCGAAGCCCGCCATCATAAACCGTCTCGCTCACCGACGGTCCAATCGACCACACTCGGCTCGGCCAGTCGAATAGATGCTTCCACGTCGAGCTCTCGAAGCCTCCCGACGCGCTCAACGTCAGCGTCGGATAGTACGCGGCGTAGGCTATTCCGATCTCCGCATTCGCTGCCGCCAGCGTTCGCTCGGCCCCGGCAATATCCGGCCTCCGCTCCAGCAACGCCGACGGCATCCCGATCGGAATCGCCGGCGAGTTCGTCAGCAAAGGCTTCACCGGAATCGAGAACTGCGATGGGTTCGCTCCCACCAGCACCGCAATCGCATGTTCAAACTGCGCCCGCGCCACACCCAGGTTGATCGCCTGCGACTGCACGCTCTGCAGTGTTGTCTGAGCCTCCACCACCGAGATCCTGTCACCAATGCCCGTATCGTACTGGGCCTGCGCGTACTCAAGCGCCTTGTTGTCCGCCACCACCGTGTCGTCCAGCAGCTTCTGCAGCGCATCCTGGCCGCGTATCTCAAAGAAAAACTCCGCCAGGCTCGCCTGTTCGGTCAGCTTCTCATTCTCCAGGTCCGCCGCGCTCAACTGCGCGTTGTACTGCTGCTCGTGAATGGTATTCCGGACCTTCCCCCACAGATCGGGTGCCCACGATATATCGGCAGGCAGCGATCCCAGCGAGGATTCATGTCCTGGATTCGCGGTACCCGAGACCCCCAGGTTCGACGACGACCGCGAACGGCTATACGAAGGCCCTATCGCCACCGTCGGATAGAGCTGCGAGCGCGCCTCCGCGATCAGCGTCCGCGCCTCCATGAAGTTTTCAAAGAACTGCTTGATGTTCTGGTTGTCGATGTTCAACTTCTCTTCCAGAGCATTCAACTCCGGGTCGCCATAGATCTCCCACCACTTCCCATGCAGCATCGCATCTTGCGGCTGCGCCACCTTCCAGCCATCCGTATCCGGAAACTGTGTCGGCGACTCCTTGTACGTCACCGGCGGAGCCGTCGCGGTCGGCAAAGGCGAGGGCGCATGATACTTAGGCCCCACCATGCATCCCGTCAGCAGGAACACCGTCATCGCGGAACCTGCAGCAAATCTCATTCGAAAGTTCATCATAGTTTTAAAATATCGCCAATCTACTCCGCCCCGGCGGCCGCTGGGCCGTCGATTGAATGAAACGTATCGCGTTCTTTCCCAATCACGCGCAGCCGCAACCGGTCGAGCGCAAGATAAACCACTGGAGTCGTGTAAAGCGTAAGCAACTGGCTCACAATCAGACCCCCAACAATCGTGATACCGAGCGGACGACGAAGCTCAGAACCCGTCCCGCTTCCAAACGCCAGCGGCAACGCTCCAAACAGTGCCGCCATCGTCGTCATCAGAATCGGGCGAAAACGCAGCATGCACGCCTGGAAGATCGCATCTTCCGTCGCTAGGCCGCCCTCGCGTTCCGCCTGCAACGCAAAGTCGATCATCATGATCGCGTTCTTCTTCACAATGCCGATCAGCAGAACAATACCGATGATCGAGATCACGTTCAAATCTTCCTTGAACATCATCAGAGCCATCATCGCCCCTACGCTCGCCGAAGGCAGAGTCGACAGGATCGTGATCGGATGCACCAGGCTCTCATATAAGATGCCGAGAACAATAAAAATGGCAAGGATAGCGGTCACAACAAGAAGCGGCTCAGTGCCCAGAGATTGCTGATACGCCAGCAGTGTTCCGGCAAAGAAGCCATGCACGGTCGAAGGCGTCCCCAGGCGCTGTTGCATCTGGCCGATCTCGAGCGTCGCTTCGCTCAGCGAGACACCCGGGGCAAGGTTGAACGACACCGTCACCGAAGGAAACAGCCCCGTGTGGTTCAGCGCCAGCGGCGTTGTGTTGGTTCTGCGGGACGACATCGCGGCAAGCGGCGTATTCCCGGTAGCCGTCGGGCTGCTTGCTCCCGTCGGATGAAAGTAAACATTATTCAATCCGTCGGGACTCTGCCAATACTCAGGCGCCACCTCAAGCACAACATAGTATTGATTCAACTGCGTATAGATAAGAGAGGCCAACGACTGGCCGAAGGCGTCTAACAGTTCTGTGTCGAGCGACTGTGCTGTCTGCCCAAGCTTCGCAGCCGTAACGCGATCGTAGCGTAGCCGAACATCCAGGCCGCCATCCTGTTGGTCGGAACTCACATCCTGAAACCCCGGCAGCTTCGTTATCTCAGCCAGTAACTTCGGCCCCCAAGCTGCCAAGTCCTCAAGAGTATCCGCCTGAATCGTGTACTGATAAAGCGCATTGCTACTGCGTCCGCCGATACGAAGATCCTGCGATGCCTGCAGGAAAGTCGACGCCCCCGGCAACTTGTTCAAGTTTGGCCGCAGCCGGTTGATCACATCCGAAGCGCTGATCTTGCGCTCATCCAAAGGCTTCAACGCAATGAACAGATTCGCAGTATTGTTGGCGCCTCCGCCCCCGGTAAACGAGATCGCATTCTGGACTGCAGGATCGCTCTTAACCACCTTCAAAATCTTTTGGATCGCGTCGTTCATCGAATAGAACGAGGCGTCCTGAGGCCCACGAACCGCCCCGCCCAGTGCGCCCGTGTCCTGCAGCGGAAAGAAGCCCTTCGGAATCTTCACGATAATCGCAACATTCAACGCAATAGTCATCAACAGCACGGCCAAAATCAGCACCGGGTTATCCAGCGCCCAGTGCAGGGTGCGGCGATAGAGCGAAAGTAACGCTTCAAACCCCCGGTCCATCGCTTGATACAGCCGCCCGTGCTCCTCCGCGCGCGGGTTCTTCAGAATGTAAGCGCACATCATCGGTGTCGTCGTCAACGAGATCACCATCGACACCAGAATCGCGGTCGAAAGGGTCACCGCAAACTCACGGAACAGTCTCCCCACGATTCCGCCCATCATCAGAAGCGGGATGAAAACAGCAATCAGCGACACGCTGATGGAAAAAACGGTAAAACCAATCTCCTTAGCTCCCTTCAGTGCTGCTTCGAAGGTATCCATGCCATCTTCGACGTGCCGCGTGATGTTCTCCATCACCACAATCGCATCGTCTACAACAAACCCGGTCGAAATCGTCAGCGCCATCAGCGACAAATTGTCCAGGCTGTACCCACACAGATACATCACCGCAAACGTACCGATCAGAGACACCGGGACCGCAACTGCTGGAATCAGTGTGGCTCGGCCGCTCCGCAGGAAGATGAATACGACGATGATTACCAGAATGATCGACAGCGTCAGCGTTCGTTCTACATCGCGCACAGAGGCACGGATCGTCGTCGTGCGGTCAAGCACGATCGTCGTATCGATTCCGTCGGGAATCGAAGCCTTGACCGAAGGCAACGCCGCCCGAATCCGCTCGACAGTATCGATAATGTTCGCGCCGGGCTGGCGGAAGATAATCAACGTCACCGCGCGCTTGCCGTTCAGATATCCCGCGGCCCGTATATTCTGCGTCGAATCTACAACGTCGGCCACATCCGAAAGACGCACCGCATTTCCATTGTTGTATCCGACGATGATCGGTTTATAGTCCGCTGCGTGCGATATCTGGTCGTTCGCTAGAATGTCTGCGGAGATATCCCCGTTTGTAATCTGTCCTTTCGCGAGGTTCGAATTCTGCAGGCTCAGCGTCGACTGAAGATCCGTCATCGTCAGACCCATGGCCGCAAGCTTTGTCGGATTCACCTCAACCCGCACCGAAGGCAAAGCTCCGCCGCCGGCATTCACCTGGCCTACGCCCTGAATCTGCGAGACCTTCTGCTCAATAATCGTTGACGCTTCGTCGTACAGCTTGTCCGGACCATACTTGTCCGAAGTCAGCCCGAGAATCATGATCGGCGCGTCCGCCGGGTTCACCTTCCGGTACGTCGGATTCGACGGCAGGTTCGCCGGCAGATACGTCTGCGCCGCATTGATCGCAGCCTGCACATCGCGCGCAGCGCCATCGATATTGCGGCTCAGGTCGAACTGAATCGTGATTGACGTTGTCCCCAGGCTGCTCGAAGAGGTCATCTCCGTGACGCCTGCAATATGACCGAATTGCCGCTCCAGCGGTGTTGCCACCGACGACGCCATGATCTCCGCGCTTCCACCCGGCAGGCTGGCATTCACTGAGATTGTCGGAAAATCCACCTGCGGCAGCGGAGACACCGGAAGCACCGTAAACGCAATCGCCCCTGCAATCGCAATCGCCACTGTCAGCAGCGTAGTCGCCACTGGCCGCCGGATAAATGGCGCAGAGAGGTTCATGACGCCGCCGCCTCAGCCGCGTGTTCTTGCTTCTTCCCCTTCTTCTTCGAGAATCGCGTCGCAATGTTGTCGAAGAAGATATAGATCACAGGAGTCGTATACAACGTCAGAATCTGGCTCAGCAGCAGTCCGCCGACCATCGCAATACCCAGCGGCCTGCGCAGCTCCGATCCGATGCCCGAGCCGAACGCAAGCGGAATCCCTCCCAGCAGCGCGGCCATCGTCGTCATCATGATCGGCCGGAAGCGCAACAGACATGCCTGATAGATCGCTTCAGTCGCCTCCAATCCCTGGTGCCGCTCCGCGTCCAGCGCGAAGTCCACCATCATAATGCCGTTCTTCTTCACGATGCCGATCAGCAGAACCAATCCAATAATCGCAACGACGCTGAGGTCCTGATGAAACAGAATCAGCGAAAGGAACGCGCCCACGCCAGCCGACGGCAGCGTCGACAGAATCGTGATCGGATGAATAAAGCTCTCATACAGCACGCCGAGCACGATGTACACCGTAACCAGCGCCGCCAGGATCAGCAGCGGCATATTCGACAGCGAATTCCGGAACGAAGCCGCCGTCCCCTGAAAATCCGCCTGCAGGCTCGCAGGCATGTGCATATCCTCCTGCACCTTGGTGATGTCCGTGATCGCCCCGCCAAGCGCAGCGTTCGGCCCAAGATTGAAAGACACCGTGATCGCTGGAAACTGTCCCTGATGCGTGATCGAAAGCGCCTGCGTCGTCGTCTCGAAGTGCGAAAATGCGCTCAGCGGTACAGCCTCGTTCGACGTTGTGCTCGGAGTGCCTGCCGACCCCGCTCCTGTGCTCGTAGCAGTAGTCGGCTTCAGAGCATTCACCGGCGGAATAAGAGTGTTCGCCGATGGCGAAAACAACACCGTACCCGTCAGCGCGTTCGATCCCGCCGAACTCGAACCATTGCTCGTTGAGGTCGCCGCCGCGCCGCTGGTTCCGGCAGCAGAGTTGGCCCGGATGTAAAGGTGATTCAGCTTGTCCGGATTCAACTGAAACTGCGGCTCAGCCTCCAGGATCACGTGGTACTGATTCAGCTGCGTGTACATCGTATTGATCTGCCGCTGGCCAAAGGCGTCGTACAGCGTATTGTCGATCGTCGTCGGCGCCACGCCGAGCCGCGAAGCCGTAGCCCGGTCGATCATAAGCGACACCGCAAGCCCCCCCATCTGCTGGTCTGTCGCAACATCTTCCAGCCCCGGCAGATCCTTCAGCTTCGCCACAAAACGATTGGTCCAGTCGTTCAACTCGTTCTGGTCCGGATCCTCCAGCGTGTACTGGTACTGCGTGCGGCTCACGCGGTCATCCACCGTGATGTTCTGCACCGGCTGCATGAACACCTGAATGTCCTGCACATTCTTCAGTTTCGACTGCAGTCTCCGGACTACATCCGACGCGCTTAGATCACGCTGATCCAGCGGCTTCAGGTTGATCGACATTCGACCGCTGTTCAGCGTCGTATTCGTGCCGTCCGCGCCGATAAACGAAGACAGGCTCTCCACCGCGGGGTCCTGCAGGATCACCTTCGCGACCTCCTGCTGCTTCGCCGCCATCGACTTCGAGCCGATCGTCTGCGATGCCTGCGTAATGCCCTGAATCACGCCCGTGTCCTGCACGGGAAAAAAGCCCTTCGGAATAATGATGTAGAGGTACACCGTCAGCAGAAGCGTCGCCACCGCTACCAGCAGCGTGATCGTCTGGTACCGCAGAACAACCTTCAGCGTGCGCCCGTAAAAGGAGATCATTCCCTCGAACACGCGCTCCGAAGCCTGATAGAACCGCCCCTGATGTTCATGCGGATTGTGCTTCAGAATCCTCGACGCCATCATCGGAGTCAGCGTCAGCGAAACCACCGCCGAAACAATGATCGTCACCGCCAGCGTAACCGCAAACTCGCGGAACAGCCTCCCCACAACGTCGCCCATAAACAGCAGAGGAATCAGCACCGCAATCAGCGACACCGTCAACGACAGAATCGTAAAGCCAATCTGTTCCGCGCCTTTCAGCGCTGCCTGCAGCGGTGGCTCGCCCTCTTCCAGATAACGCGAGATATTCTCCACCATCACGATCGCGTCATCCACGACGAAACCCGTCGAGATCGTCAGCGCCATCAACGACAAGTTATCCAGGCTGTACCCGAGCATGTACATCGCAGCAAACGTCCCGATCAGCGACAGCGGAACCGCCACGCTCGGAATAATCGTCGCGTAGAGATTTCGCAGGAACAGGAAGATGACCAATACCACCAGGCCAACCGTCAGCATCAGCTCAAACTCAACGTCGTCAACCGATGCCTGAATCGGTGTCGTGAGGTCTGTCAGCGTCGTGACCTCGATCCCTCTGGGAAGATTCGCCTCAAGCTGCGGAAGCAGTTGCTTGATGCTCTTCACCACGCTGATCGTATTGCCGCCCGGCTGGCGCTGCACATTGAGCACGACCGCGGGTGTAAGCGACGCTCCTCTGGCAGGCTGCCCGTTGGCGGCAGATTGTTCCGCGTTGCCCATCCACGCAGCCTGCGTCGAGTTCTCCACTCCATCGATAATCTTCGCAACATCGGTCAACATCACCGGCGACCCGTTGCGGTAAGCAACCACAACCTGCTTGTAGTCGGTGCTCGTCACCAACTGATCGTTTGCGTCAATCTGATAGTCCTGCCGCGGCCCGTCGAAGTTTCCCTTCGCCTGATTCACGCTGCTCTGCGTCACCGCCGTGCGCAAATCCTCAAGATTGATTCCATACGACGAGAGCGCCGTTGGATTCGCCTGGATGCGCACCGCGGGCTTTTGTCCGCCGCTGATGCTCACCAGCCCCACGCCCGATAGTTGCGAGATCTTCGGCGCAAGCCGAGTATCCACCAGGTCTTCCACCTGAGAGAGCGGCATCGACTTCGACGTGATCGCCAGCGTCAGCACCGGAGCGTCCGCTGGGTTCGTCTTGCTGTAGATAGGCGGCGCAGGCAGATTCGCCGGCAGAAAACTCGATCCCGCATTGATCGCCGACTGCACCTCTTCTTCCGCAACGTCGATATTCAGGCTCAGATTAAACTGCAGCACAATCACCGACGTGCCCCCGGAGCTCGTCGAAGTCATCTGGCTCAAGCCCTGCAGTTGCCCAAACTGGCGCTCCAGCGGGGCCGTCACTGTCGTCGCCATTACCTGCGGGCTCGATCCCGGATAAAACGTCAGCACTTGGATCGTCGGATAGTCGACCTCAGGCAGCGCAGACACAGGCAGCTGCGTATAGCTCACGATTCCGACCAGCAAAATCGCCGCCATCAGCAGCGACGTCGCCACAGGACGCAGAATAAACGGACGTGAAGGACTCAAGGAGCACTACTCCCTGCTGTGATGCTGGTAGGCATCGGCTGCTTCGAGACCACAATCTTCGATTTGTCCTGCAATCGGTCGAAGCTGCTGTCGGCCAGCACATCTCCAGGATTAATCCCGGTCACCGACGTGTTATTGCCTTCTGTCACACCCGTTTTGACGTTCTTCATATGCGCGGTGTCATCCGTGATCACATAAACAAACGCCACGGTGCCGTTATGCTGAATCGTCGAAGAAGGAACAATCGTCGCTCCCTGCAGCGTATTCACCAGCAGCCGCGTATTAACAAACTCATTCGGAAACAGCGCGCCATCTCTATTGTCGAACGACGCTCGAGCCTTCACGGTGCCTGTCGTCGTATCGATCTGGTTGTCCAGCGTCAGCAACGTTCCGCTCGCAATCTTCTTCAGCGCCGCGCGGTCGTACGCATCCACCGTAAGCCGCGTCTTCTGTCGAAGACGCGGCTGCACCTGTCCAAGGCTGTCCTCGGGAATCGTGAAGATCGTCGTAATCGGCTGTATCTGCGCGATCACCGCCAGCGTAACCGTGCCTGACGACTGCACCACATTGCCCGGATCCACCAGCCGCAAACCCACTCTACCCGAGATCGGAGCCGCAATGTGACAGTAATCAAGCTGTACCTGGTCGAATGCCACCACTCCCTGATCGTTTTTCACCGTACCTGCGTCCTGCAGCACAATCTTTTCCTGGTCATCCAACTGCTGCTTCGGAATCGCATTCCGAGCCCACGCCTCCCGGAACCGGTCGCGATCCATAACCGCCTGCGCCAGAACCGCCTCGTCTCGCTCCAGTGTTCCTTGCGCCTGCAGCAGCGTCGCCTGGAAAGGCCGGGGATCGATTTCGATCAACGAATCTCCCTTGCGAACCATCTGCCCTTCCGTGAAGTTCACCGCTATCACCGGCCCGGTCACCTGGCTCGTAATCGAAGCGGTATACACCGGCGTCACTGTACCGATCGCCTCCAGGTACACGCCGATGTTGCCCTTCGTCGCCGTGGCTATCGTCAGCGTGACAGGGCCGCCGCCACCTGCGCCGCGTCGACCTCCACCACCGCCTCCAGCCGCGTTTTTCGTCGTCGTATCGTGATGCCGCATTACAAGCCAGAATCCCACTGCAAAGATCAGCAGCAGGGCAATCCACACCACCACTCGGACGATCTTGCTTCCGGACGAAGGTGGAGGAGCAGCCGGAAGTTGGTGATCCGGTCCAATTGATGAGTGTTCCTTCGAATCTGCTGGCAAACACGTCTCCCTTGCCACATCAAAAATTTGGACTCAGTTGTGCAACTCGGTCCGTTACTCTATCGACGCATGGACAGGTACTTAAAGACTCAGCATCTTCCCTGCGAAAGGTCAAAATTCAGTAACGTGAAACTTCCAGCGAACACGACGTGGCGCATGACCGCAAGGAAGCCGCAACTCTCTGAGATGCATCTCTAACAATATCGCAACTCCCTCGCCACATCGAACGTCAGCCTCGTCAATTGAGCCCGAAACCCCTTGCATGGTATGATGGAACCATAGGCAGGCTACCTTTCACACGGTAGAGGTCGCGAGTTCGAATCTCCTCGCACCTGACTCTTCTCCGGCATCGTCTTAAGCGATTACATAGGCGCGATCCCCGGGAATACTCTGCGACTCAGCATTCGGAGCAAGTCATGGCACACAAATGTGATCTCTGCGGCAAAGGCCCGCAGTTCGGCAACAATATCTCGCACGCCCACAACACCACCCGCCGCCGCTGGAACGTCAATCTCCAGTCCGTCAAAGCCAAGGTCGATGGTGGAAGCAAGCGTGTCCGCGTCTGCACCAGCTGCATCAAGACCGGCAAAATCGTCAAAGGCTAAGCCGCGCCAACCTTCAGAAACAGAACGCCCCAGCCGCATCATCTGCCGGCTGGGGCTTTTCCTGCATATCTAAAAAACAATCTGCTAAATCCTATCAATCCGCAGTCGAGCTTACTTCTTCTCAAATCCCAGCGAAGCGCTATTAATGCAGTACCGCAACCCCGTAGGGGTAGGCCCATCCGGAAAAACATGTCCCAGATGAGCGCCGCAAGTCGCACACTGTACCTCGACTCGCTTCATCCCATGCGAATTGTCCTCAATCGCCTCGATCGCATCCGCCGAAACCGGATTCCAGAAGCTGGGCCATCCACTCCCTGAATCGAACTTCTTATCCGAAGTAAACAGCGGAGCATTGCAGCTCCCACAGTGATAAATCCCGTCATCGTGGTTGTTCACCAGCGCTCCGGTGAACGCCCTCTCCGTCCCGCCCTCGCGCATTACATGAAACTGCTCCGGCGTCAGCAGCGCTCGCCATTCCGCTTCTGTCTTATGAATCTTCTCGCCCTTCGTTATCTCGGCCATCACTCCAGCCTCCTGTTCCATAAATTATGTTCTGTGAAGTAGATGTCCCACAGCCCAATACGCTGCATCTCCAGGCCTACCCCACGAAGCGTCGCCTGCCCTACGAAGCGTCCTTCGCAATAACCTCAATCTCCACCAGAGCATCCTTCGGCAGGCCCGCCACCGCCACTGTCGACCGAGCCGGTGGCACCACTCCATCCGGAGCCAGATACCGCGCATAAACCTCATTCATCGCCGCAAAGTCACCCATCGACTTCAGAAACACGGTCGTCTTCACCACATGAACCATGCTCAGCCCAGCCTTCGCCAACACAGCCTTCACATTTTCAAGCGCCCGCACCGTCTGCTCGGTAATCCCACCCGAAACCAACTGTCCGGTAGCCGGATCCAGCGCCACCTGCCCCGATGCAAACAACATGTCCCCAACCCGCACAGCCTGGGAGTACGGCCCGATGGCAGCGGGAGCCTCTTTGGTAGAAATCGCAGTCTTGCCCTGGTCCTTCATAAGATCGCTCATAGCAACCAAGTCTATCGCGTCCTCCCCGCAATGAAAAATCAACTCCTGGAACAATTCAACCAGGCCTTAGATGTACCGGCACACAAAAGGGACAGCCGTTCCGCGATTGATTTAATGCAATATAAATCTGCCAATCCCATGCAAATAAGAAGACGTAAGTTTGACGATTTCCTGACAAGTAGCATCATCGCCCGCGACTATTGTGACCCTCGGGTCACATCCCCAGGAGAGGCCCGTCGCAAAAAAAATGGAGTAGGCAATTATGAAAAATCCAGCAAACAACACCAAGGGTCCAGTCGACCGCCGTTCTTTTATGAAAAGCGGACTTCTGGCAGGTGGCGCAGCAGCAGTGGGCGCCGGTTTGTTAACAAATGCAACTCCGGCCCGAGCGCAGGAACGCGGCAGACTCCTTCCCGCCGATGCCGCTATCCTCCGTTTTCTGGCGGCGGCAGAGCTGATCGAGTCGGACCTGTGGACGCAGTATGCGGAACTCGGTGGCATCGGCAACAATCCACCGATTGAAGTGGCCCCAAACCAGACCCTGAATGCCTATCAGGGATCCTTGTCGAATCTCGATCCCGATGGCCCGCAATACATTGCCAGCAACACGCTCGATGAAGTCAGCCACGCTACCTTCCTCAATGCCTATCTCGAGTCCAGAGGAGCCGAGCCGGTCAACTTGGACCAGTTCCGCACTTTGCAGGGAAGTACGGCTACAGGATCGTCGGGCAGCAAACGCCTCACCAATCTCATGAATCTCAATGTCGACACGAGTTGGTTCGTTCGCTACCGCAGCACAACCAATCCGGACCTCGGCGCAACCTTTCCCCAGGCGATCACTCTCAACGGAGTTACCGCCATTCCCAGAACCAACGCCGATTTCAATGGCGCGCCCATCGGCAACAACCTTCTTGGCAACCTCCATACTCAGGCGATTGCGAATGTGGCGGCTTTTCACTTTGGCATGATCGAACAGGGCGGCTCGAGTCTCTACGCAGCCATGAGCCAAAAGGTGACCGACCCCGAGGTCCTTGAAATCACCCTTGGCATTGGTGGAGATGAGATCGCTCACTTCCTCGAGTGGGTTGATTTCGCGGGCAACGGAGTGCAGCAACCAATAGCGCCGTTCACCGACCCCACATCGGGCCTGTCGTTTCCTGATTTCTTCACCAATCCACCACTGCAACCGCCCACCCTTGTTCAACCTAGTCTGATATTCCCAGTCCCTTGCGAATTCATCAGCCCCAACCTCCCCCACTGCGCCATCATTCGTCCGCTAACCGATAAATTTGCAGGAGCCGTCGCTGCGGTCGCAAGTCTCACCGCCGATGGACTCTTCACCGGTCAAAGCAGACAGTTCCTCAACACCCTGCAAATTATGGCTATCGAAGCCGATGCCGCTGTCCGCTTGGCCCTGTGACCTTTCAAATCCAGTTTTGTGTTGCGCCCGTTATCGGGAGTCTCTCCAAGTCAGGCTCCCGATAACGGCAAGAAAAAATCTCCTTCGAATCGCGGCCCCTCCACCATCGAACAACTGCCAGAAATTTCAGTTACCCTCGACTCCGTTCTTGGATAGCATGCACCCATGCGCATCCGCCTTCCTTCCATCGCGTCTCTCGCCCTCTTCGCCGCGCTTCTCCCCACTCCTGCCCACGCCGCCGCCAAGCTCAAGGGCTTCTACTCCGGCAGCGGAGGCATCTCCGCCGAAGTCCACCGTATCCTCATCATCGAGTTCGCCGACGACGGCACGGCGCTCCTCCAGCAGAAATGGCACGACAAAAAACCGCAAACCTGGCACGCCCGCTGGAAGCAGAACGGCAAGACCGTCACTCTCACCTACGAACAAGCCAAAGACGCCCCCAACCCGCCTCCTCCATTGCCCGATCCGCTCGTCTTCACCTTCAAAAACGACACCCTCACCGCCACCAAGTGGGACACACCGACTCTCGGCGTTCTCGGCCCACCCCTGCTCACGCCCTTCGGCGGCAAAGTTCCCAAGGTCTCCAGCGTCGCCGCCTGCCAGAGCATGAACACTCTCGACCCCACCCGCGATTGCGTTACTTGGGGATCTAACCGCTGAAGTTGAAATTGATGCCTCATAAGCCACGTAATTTAAGGTGTGTCTCTGTTTGGGATTTCCGCTCGCGACCCAAAGTGGACCTGACGCGTCGGCGCAGTCCGTCGCGCGAGTCGCGCGATTAAGCAGGAACGTACGTCAACCGAATCACATCGTCGGCGATTCGATCGCTGGCCACCAGGTGGAGCGGTGGCCGGGGACCGGCGAAGAAAGGCTTGCCGCTACCAACCACGACGGGATGGAGGTAGAGTCGATACTCATCGATAAGACCGGCCTCGGTCAGGCTTTGCGCCAGGTCTGATCCGGCAACGTCAACCTCGCCGGACAGCTCAGCCTTCAGCCTGCGTACCACCGCCTCGATGTCATCCGCGACAAGGGTGGCGTTAGGGCCAACAGACTTCAATGAGCCTGACGCGACCCACTTCGGCCGGCTACGCCATACCGCCGCGAAGTCGTGTTCATGCCCTTCCCAATCGGGAAAGTCTTCGTCCCAATAGCGCATAACCTCGTACATGCCGCGACCGTAGACAATGCCGCTCAGGCCACGCACCTGCTCAATGAAGTGACGGAAGAGCGTGATCGAAGGCCCAAAATTCGTGTGGTCAATGTAGCCATCCAGGGTCACGTTCAATCCGTAGACAAGTTTCGCCATGATGCCAATCTCCACCAAAGGTCGTCAGACTAGCTTAAGCCGGCGTCGTGCGGAGGTGAGGTTGAATGGTTCAGCGGCTATCCAAATATTGACCCCATCAAAAATCAATCCAGCCATAAAAAATCGCCATTTTTTTAACTCTTCTCGCCACTATTGCTCCGAAAACCGGCCTACGATGAGTGCGAGGTGAATCCTATGGGAATCATGGACACGATCCAACAACTTGCCGGCCAGACCGGAGCCGCAGCTGGAACCGACCAGGCCAAGGTCGCCGGAGGCTTCATCGAAGCCCTCACTCAGCACCCCGAAGGCATTCAGGGTGTCCTCGACGCTTTCAAAAACAACGGTATGGCCTCGCACATCGGCGCCTGGGGTGCCGGTCAGGCCGCCACTGCAACCCCCGAGCAGGTTCAGCAGGGTCTCGGCGGCACCGGCCTCATCGAAAAGACCGCAGCGAAAGTTGGCGTCTCTCCGGCAGTCGTTTCCGCAGCTCTAGCAACCGTTCTGCCGATGGTCGTCCAACACTTTGCTCCTAACGGACAAGCCACTCCAACCAGCGGCATGGGCGCAATGGCGCAACAGCTTCTCAGCAAACTCGCCTGATCTTCCGTACGTTTTGTTTCTCGCCAGAATCGCTCTGGCAGAATCCCGATGTGCGCCGGGGCCACAGCGCTCATCCCAATCCAGCACGACCAACCAGTCAGTATGCTGACCGAGGAGAACTGTGCCATGGCAGATCTAGACGCACTGAAACAGAAGTACGCCCCCGTCATTCAAACCATTGAGAAGTTCGTTCCCTACGGCGCCACCCTCGAGGCCGTGGACCTCACCGGCGAGCAGCTTCACATCCGCGGAACCGTACCCTCCACCGTCGTCGCCAACCGCGTCTGGGATCAGATCAAAAAGTGCGACCCCACCTACTCTGACCTCCACCACGAGATCGGCACTAGCGGCGGCGCAACCCAGCCCTACACTATCAAATCAGGCGACACCCTCTCGGCCATCAGCCTGCTCTTCTACGGCAACGCCAACAAATACCCTCAGATAGCTCAGGCCAACAACCTGGTCAACCCCAACAGCGTCCCTATCGGCACCACACTCCAACTCCCCGTCCTCACCTAGCATTTAACGATTGCCATCCTTCGCCGCAGGCGGAGGATCGGCTTTGCCTCTTCTGAGAAACGATCGCAGGTGGCCAATCCTTCGTGGGTCTATCACGAAGGATTGGTTATTTGGGCCACGCGCGAACCGTCTTCCTTTACCCAACATCCATCTTCGCGGTAAAGATCCCGCGAAACGCCGGCCAGTAAGCCCAGATCAAAAAAATCTCGAGCACAGAACACACCAGCCCCGGCCCAATCCCCGCCGGCAAAAGTGTGAGGTGAAACAACAGGATATTAACCAGAATCGGCCCAAGGATCACAAGCCCGACAGGCACATAGCGCCCCATAATCAACAACACTCCAGCGATCACATACAACAAGCCATGAAACGTAATCCAGTGATGCATAAACATGATCGTCGATAATGTCCCCGCGTCGCCCGGAGGCATCTGCATCGGCATGAAGGGATGAAGATTATTCAAGCCAAAAATGAGAAAGGCAAGTCCAAGCAAAATCCGTGCAATTAGAACGGCAATCTTCATAATCAGTCAGCTCCTTAGAAAGAATTGGTAGAACTCTCAAGGCTTGCGTAACTTGCGTCAGGAAGAGCGTTTCGATAGCGTCGAGTATATGCCGAATCGCAACGACTCAGGTGTTGTAATGTCGCTCCAGGGCAAAGTAGCTCTCATCACCGGAGGCTCCCGTGGAATCGGCGCTGCCACCGTTCGCCTCTTCCACCAGGCCGGAGCAAAGGTCGTCTTCAGCTATCAATCGGCCACCCAGCAGGCCGAATCGCTAGTCGCCGAATGCGGCGGCCCCGTACATACCCACGCCATCCGCCAAACCCTCTCCACGCCTGAAGACGGCCAGGCCCTCGTCACCGCTGCCGCCGCCGCCTTTGGTCGCCTCGACTGCGCCGTCCTCAACCACGGCATCTGGCCCTCCCACGACCAACCCATCACCACCATGACCACCGACCAGTGGCGCAACACCCTCAGCACCAACCTCGACAGCGTCTTCGGCGTCATCCGCGCCGCAGTAGCCCAAATGCAATCTCAAGCCCAATCCCGGCCGCAAACTCAGCCCCAATCTCAGCCCCAATCTCAACCCCAGACCAACGCAACCAAAGGCCACATCGTCCTCGTAGCCTCCACCGCAGCCCAACGCGGCGAAGCCTTTCACGCCGACTACGCCGCCAGCAAGGGCGCCCTCATCAGCCTCACCAAGAGCCTCTCCTCCGAACTCATCGCCCAGGGAATCTACGTCAACTGCGTCGCCCCCGGCTGGGTCGCCACCGAGATGTCCGTCGATGTCCTTAGCAAACCCGAAACGTCAAAAAAACTGCTGTCCCTGATCCCGCTGGGCCGCCCGGCGCACGTCGAAGAGATCGCCGCACCTATACTCTTCCTCTGCACCCCGTTCGCTGGCTTCATCTCCGGCGAGATCTTCAATGTCAATGGCGGGGCAGTCCTCGTAGGATGAAAAGCCGGATCGAAGCCGGCTGAACAACGGAGTCTGAATGAAGCAACTTGCTCTCTCGATTGCCCTGGCTCTTCTCACCGCGCCGCATCTCCATGCTCAGGCCCGCGACATCCCCAGCGCCGCCCCCAAACAAGCCGCCGGCGAAACCACCGACCAGCGCGGACGCAAGCTCCTCGACCAGATGCTCGAAGCTCTGGGCGGCGACGCCTGGCTCCACCGCCAGAACGTCCGTGAACTCGGCCACGCCGCACGCTTCTTCCGCGGCGCTCCCACCGGCCTCGTCACCGACTTCACCACCATCCGCCAGTTCGCCGGCAACGAGCGCCCAGATGCCCAGCGTATCGGCTTCATCACCGACAAGAGCATGATCCTCCCCGGCAAAAAGATCGACATCGTACAAATCTGGTCGAACGGCACCGGCCACGAGGTCACTTACAAGGGCAACGCCACCCTCCCCAAGGACCAGGTCGAAGACTACTACCGCCGTCAGGATCACTCCATCGAATCCATCTTCCGCTCCTGGCTCAAAGCCCCCGGCGTCATGGTCGTCGCCGAGGGCAGCACCATGGTCGAGCGTCGTATCACCGAGCGTGTCTCCATCCTCAGCGCCAACAACGACGCCGTCACCATCGACATCGACGCCGAAACCCACCTCCCCCGTCGCCGCACCTACGAGACCCGCAACCCCCAGTTCAAAGACATCGACGAAGACGTTGAAGAGTACGATGACTACCACACCATCCAGGGCCTGCCCACCGCCATGACCATCACCCGCTACCACAATGGAGACATGGCCAGCCAAACCTTCTTCTCCAAAGTCGAGTACGACGTAGACATAACTCCCGGCACCTTCGACCCCAACGTCCTGCTGCAGAAGAAAAAGTAGCCCGTCCGTACAATGATTCGTTAGAAGCCACCTGCAGCGAAGGGCCCTCAGCACGATCAACCTCAAGGAGTCCCACCGAATGAAGCACGACAACATCCTCGGCACCGTCGGCAACACTCCCATCGTCCGCATCAATCACCTTGCTCCTGCCGGCATCAACCTCTACGTCAAAATCGAAGCCTTCAACCCACTCGGCTCCGTCAAAGACCGTCTCGCCCTCGGAGTCATCGAAGACGCCGAACAGCGCGGCACCCTCAAGCCCGGCCAGACCGTAGTCGAAGCCACCAGCGGCAACACTGGCATCGGTCTCGCCATGGTCTGCGCCGCGAAAGGCTACCCCCTCGTCGTCACCATGGCAGAAACCTTCTCCATCGAGCGCCGCAAGCTCATGCGCTTCCTCGGAGCCAAAGTCGTCATCACTCCCGGCCCTGCCCGCGGCACCGGCATGGTCAAAAAAGCCGAAGAGCTAGCCGTAAAAAACGGCTGGTTCCTCACCCGCCAGTTCACCAACGAGGCCAACGCCGACTTCCACTCCCGCACCACCGCGCAGGAGATCCTCCGCGACTTCGAAGGCGAACGACTCGACTACTGGGTCACCGGCTTCGGCACCGGAGGCACCCTCAAAGGAGTCTCCCGCGTCCTCGCCGAAAAGCGCCCCGACACGAAGATCATCCTCTGCGAACCCGACGCCGCGCCCATGGTCTCAAGCGGCCTCCCGCAACCCAACAACACCGACCACACCCCCTCCGCCAGTCACCCCTCGTGGACACCGCACCCTCAGCAAGGCTGGAGCCCAGACTTCATCCCCAAGCTCGCCCAGGACGCCATCGACACCCACCGCATCCACAAGGTCCTCCGCATCGAAAATCCCGAAGCCATGCGCCGCAGCAGGGAACTAGCCCAGAAGGAAGGCATCTTCGTAGGAATCAGCTCCGGAGCCACCTTCGCCGGAGCCCTCAAAATCGCCGCCGAAGCTCCGCAAGGCTCAACCATCCTCGCCATGCTCCCCGACACCGGCGAACGCTACCTCAGCACCCCGCTCTTCGCCGATGTTCCCGTAGACATGACCCCCGAGGAACTCGAACTTTCCAAATCCACACCCAGCGCCCAACTCCCACCCCCAACAAATCCTTAACGCAACTTCAAATACCAATAGCAAGTATGAGTTGTCTTCAAATACCAATAGCAGGTATGAGTTGTCATTAAATACCAATAGCAAGTATATGAGTTGTCATTCTGAGCACAGCGAAGAACCCCCGCATCTCGATCGAAGCGCCACGGCCTCGCGATCGCAACCAAAGCCCCAGTCAAGATTCTCGTCATCGACAACATCGACAAGCCCTCAGAAAACTAGCATCTCCGGCTCGACGTCCTCTCAACTCGGCCCAACGCGCCATTTATACTCATCCTTGCCATGAGTGACATCCTCACCTCCCCAGTCGAGTCCCCAGAGCAATCCGCTACGCCCACCAGAACAATGGACATCCTCGAAATCATGTCCCTCCTCCCACACCGCTATCCCTTCCTCCTCATCGACCGTGTCATCGAGATGGAGCCGCGCAAGCGCATCGTCGCCATCAAAAACGTCACCTTCAACGAGCAGTTCTTCCAGGGACACTTCCCCGGCTATCCCATCATGCCCGGCGTCCTCATGGTCGAAGCCATCGCCCAGGCTGGCGGCGCGCTCCTCCTCAACGAGATCCCCGACCGCGAATCCAAGCTCATGGTCTTCACCAGCATCGAGAACGCCCGCTTCCGCCGCCCCGTCACTCCCGGCGACCAGCTCCGCATCGAGGTCACCGTCCTCAACTGGCGCACCCGCGTCGTCAAGATGGGCGGCGTCATCACCGTCGACGGCAAACTTGTCTGCGACGCCACCGTCATGTGCCAGGTCGTCCCACGCGCACCAAAGAGCGCCGAAGCAAAGGTCGAAACCCCCGAGTGAGCATCCATCCCACAGCCATCGTCGCAGAGGGATCCCGGATTCCCCCAAGCTGCAAGGTCGGCCCCTTCTGCACCATCGGTCCCAACGTCATCCTTGGCGAACACTGCGAACTAGTCTCCCACGTCGTTCTGGGCGGAGGAGATGGCGGCCACGTAACAATCGGCGCCAACAACCGCATCTTTTCCTTCGCCTGTCTCGGCATCGCCCCGCAAGACCTCAAGTACGCCGGCGAACCCACTCGTCTTGTCATCGGAGACAACAACTCCATCCGCGAGTACGTCACCATCTCCCGCGGCACCACCGGCGGCGGAGGAACCACGCGAGTCGGAAACGACTGCCTCATCATGGCTTACACCCACATCGGCCACGACTCCTCCATCGGCGACGGCTGCATCCTCGCCAACTCCGCCACTCTCGCCGGCCACGTCACCGTCGAGGACTACGCCGTCGTCGGAGCCCTCTGCCCCGTCCATCAGTTCTGCCGCATCGGCCGCCACGCCTACATCGGAGGAGGCACCACCATCACGCAGGACGTCCTGCCCTACTCCCTCACCTCAATCGAACGCAACAACCACGCCTACGGCCTCAACAAAGTAGGCCTGGAGCGCCGAGGCTTCACCCCGGAACAGATCAAACAACTCCGCAACGCCTACCGCCTCCTTCTCAACTCCAAGCTCAACACCGCCCAGGCCCTCGAAGCGATCCGCAACTCCATCACCGCGGACACCCCCGCCGAACACGTAACCTACCTCGCCGACTTCGTAGCCGGCAGCCAGCGCGGCATCATCAAGTAGTGCAATCGCTCTGCGATAGAACCAATCCGCGTATCGACGATCCTCAATCTAAATGTGAATGTGGTTCGCTCGAAATGAACCTGAAAAAAGCCAGAGATACAAAAAAGCCAGAGATACACTGAAGCTCATCTCCTATGACCTCCTTACGCTTGGCACTCTGCTTTACCGGCCTTTTCGCTTCTAGCCTCATCGCCTCACGCGACGCCACCGCACAACCACCCATCCGCGTCGCCATCGTCGGTCTCGTCCACGGCCACGTCCAGGGCTTCCTCCATAACCTCCCATCTCACCCCGAGATCCAGCTGGTCGGCATCTCCGAACCAGACGCAGCATTGCGTCAGCACTACATCGACCGCACCCGCCTTCCCGCAACGCTCTTCTTTCCCACCGAAGCAGCGATGCTCCAAAGCACACACCCACAAGCCATCCTCGTCTACACCTCCACCGCGGGCCATCGAGCAGCTATCGAACAAGCCGCACCGCTCCACATCGCCGCCATGGTGGAAAAACCCCTCGCCACTACAGTAGAAGACGCCCTGGCCATCCAACACATCGCGCAGAAGTACAGCATCCCCGTCCTGACGAACTACGAGACAACCTGGTACAACTCCAACACCGCGGCAATTAATCTGCTCAACGAAGGCAAGATCGGCGAACTCCGCAAGCTCGTCGTCCACGATGGTCACAACGGCCCCAAAGAAATCGGCGTCGGTCCGGAATTCCTCTCCTGGCTCACAGACCCGAAACAAAACGGCGGCGGCGCTCTCTTCGACTTCGGCTGCTACGGCGTCGATCTCGCCACCTGGATCATGCACGGCGAACTCCCCCTCACCGTCACTGCGATCACCCTCCACCTCAAACCCCAAATCTACCCCAACGTAGACGACGACAGCACCATCGTCCTCACCTATCCGCACGCGCAGGCCATCATCCAGGGCTCATGGAACTGGCCCTTCTCGCGAAAAGACATGGAGATCTACGGCGCCACCGGCTACATCGACACGCTCTATGACGACCACAACCCCGGCGCAAAACTCCGCATCCGCCTCCCCGGCGAAGCTTCGGAACACATCGAAACCGCACCAACACTGGCGCCACCGCAAAACGACTCACTCACCTATCTGGCCGCCGTCCTCGGCGGAAGTCTCAAGTCGCAACGCGACCTCACCGCGCTCGACACGAACGTCACGGTCGTCCGCATCCTCGACGCCGCCCGTCGATCCGCTCAAACAGGCCGCACCATCCAACTGGCAGCCGCGAAAGCATCTTCGACCGCAACGGCGCAGTAAAAGCAGCAGCATCCCAACCTCAACATTGGGGGGGCCATCCTTCGTAACTTCATTGCAAATGAATAGCCATCGCGCAAAGCGCGATCCGCTCTTCCACTTGGCTGTCGCAACGAATCCACCTTCGAAGCTAATCAGCCTTAAGACGCGATCCCAGATAGCTCACCAGCACCTGCTTGAACTCCCGCACGATCTCCTCTTTCTCCGCGCCCTTAGCCTCGGCATACAGAGGATTCATTCCTTTCAGCACCTGCACCGTCACATTAGCCACGCGAAAAGCAGCCTCCCTGCTCATCTCCGGGCATCTCTCGCGAAACAGCGCAGCAAAGTGTTCTCGCAGCCGGTTTCTCGCCACAGGATCACGCTTATAGTCCCCCGGCGCACTCAGCACCTGAAAGTAAGCAGGCCGCCTCTCGACGTAATCCACAAACATGTCGATGATCCGATCGACTAACTGCCTGATACTCAGCTTCGATGCCTCCGCCGTCAGCGGAAGCCAAAGCGCCTGAATCTCCCTCACGTACTGCTGCCGCAGAGCCCGCACAATCGCTTCCTTGTTCGGAAAATATTGGTACAAAGCGCCAATCGAAGCATCGGCGCGCTCGGCAATTGCCGTCATCGTCGCGGCATCGTACCCCGCCTCCGCCATCACTGACGCAGCAGACTCAAGCAGTTGCGCCAGCCGCCGTTCTCCCCGCTCCTGCTGCGGAGTCCGTCTCGCATTTGACATAGTTGAGGGCACCCTCATATTCTAAATCCGGAACGAACGTGAGGGTGCTCTCATATTAGGAAATCGCGCAGGAGAGAAGAACAATGCCAGTAACCCAACTCGACCCAAAGACAGCTCTCATCGTCATCGACCTGCAAAAAGGCATCGTCGGATTCCCCACTGTGCACCCAATCGGCGAGGTCATTCAGCAAGCCGCCGCCTTGACGAACGCCTTCCGCCGCAAAGGCCTGCCGATCGTTCTGGTCAACGTTGACGGGGGAGCGCAGGGTCGCGCCGAACAGGCCTTCCGGATGAAAGACGTCCCCGCCGGATGGACCGATCTCATCCCCGAGCTGAACCAGCAGCCCGAAGACCACACCGTAACCAAGCGAACCTGGGGAGCATTTACCAACACAGGCCTCGCCGAGCACCTCAAAAAGCTGGGTGTCACGCAGGTTGTCATCATCGGCGTCGCCACCAGCGCAGGTGTCGAATCGACCGCGCGCCATGCGCACGAACACGGATTCAACGTAACGTTCGCCATCGACGCCATGACGGACATGAACCCCGACGCGCACCTCAACAGCATCACGCGCATCTTCCCAAGGATAGGCGAAACGGGCACAACCGAAGAGATCCTCGCGCTCCTCAACTAGCCGTTGCTTTCAAAAAAAGGCGAGAGCCAACTCGCAACAACCGGCAACGAAAGGGAGCGCCACGATGGCATGGACCCACGGCATATCGTACTTCTTCGGCGGGTTGTTTCTCGCCAACGCCGTTCCGCATTACGTTAGCGGCATCATGGGCAGTCCCTTTCAAAGCCCCTTCGCAAAACCGTCCGGAAAAGGACTCTCTTCGTCAACCGTCAACGTTCTCTGGGGATTCTTCAACCTCGTCGTCGCCTACATCCTCCTGTGCCGCGTCGGAGACTTCAATCTACGCGCCACCCACGATGTAGCCGTCTCAGGATCAGGCGTTCTTCTCATGGGCATCATGGGAGCGCGCAGCTTCGGAAAGTTCCACGGTGGCAACTCTCCCGGCGACTCGCGAGACCACCACTGAAAGGGATTTTCGTCTCGTGAGCGGCCTCCAATCGATCTCGCACGCCTGGCGAGCCCTCCGTCATCGCAACTTCCAGCTCTTCTTCTTCGGCCAAAGCATCTCCGTCATCGGCAACTGGATGACGCGGCTCGCCACAAGCTGGCTGGTCTATCGCCTCACCCACTCTGTGCTCTTACTCGGCATCGTCAGCTTCGCCGGGCAGATCGTCGCCTTCGCGCTCGGCCCATTCGCCGGAGTCTGGGTCGAGCGCCTCAATCGCCGCAAGCTCCTCCTCGCCACGCAAGCCGCCGCTGCCGTCCAGTCGCTCGCCCTGGCCGCGCTCACCCTCGCCCATCGCATCACCCTGTGGGAGATCATCGCTCTCACCGCCCTCCAGGGCATGATCAACGCCTTCGACATGCCCGGCCGCCAATCCTTCCTCGTCCAGATGATCGAAGACCGCAACGACCTCTCGAACGCCATCGCCATCAACTCCTCCATGGCAAACGGCGCGCGTCTCGTCGGCCCCGCCATCGCCGGCCTCGTCATTGGAGCCTTCGGCGAAGGCTGGTGCTTCCTCATCGATGGCGTCAGCTACTTCGCCGTCATCGCATCTCTCCTGCTGATGCGCATCAAACCCACGCACATCCGCCACTACACAACCACCATGCTCGAACAGATGCGCGAAGGCTGGGACTACGTCCGCACGTTCCGCCCCATCCGCACCATCCTTCTGCTCTTCGCCCTCGTCAGTCTCATGGGCTACTCTTACGCCGTGCTCCTGCCTGTCTTCGCCGCCCAGGTGCTCCACGGCGGCGCAACCACCCTCGGCTGGCTCACAGGAGCCTCAGGCGTCGGCGCGCTCACCTCCGCGCTCTCCCTCGCAGTCCGCAAATCGGTCGTCGGCCTCACCCGCATGGTTCAGATCGCAGCCGCGACGCTCGGCAGCGCACTCATCCTCCTCGGCCTCTCGCACAACCTGGGGTTGTCGCTGGGCCTGATGGTCTTCGTCGGCTTCGGCCTCATGCAATGCGCCGCAGCCAGCAACACGATCATCCAGTCGCTGGTAACCGAAGACAAACGCGCCCGCGTGATGAGCTACTACACCATGGCCTTCTTCGGAGCATCCCCGTTCGGCAGTCTGTTAGCCGGCTCCCTCGCTCACCGCATCGGAGCACCCCACACCGTCATGGTCACCGGCGCCTTCTGCATCGGCGGCTCCCTCTGGTTTACCCTCGAGCTACCCAAAGTCCGGGCAGTCATGCGGCCCATCTACCAACAGATGGGTCTCCTGCCCACCAGCGACATAGCCTGACCCTCGAACAAATCGCTGCGACATAAGAACCACGTTACAACCACCGAACGACCACAAATTAACCACAGTTAATCCACGCATTTTTCGCAAATTGGCACTTCAGAACCGCAGGTAAACCCCAATCCGAACGAGCCAAACAACCATCGGAAGCCCAGAATCAACCACAACACACCACAAAAACCGAAGACCGCTTTTTTCCACAGCCAATTGGCCCAACCACCGCTATTGACTTCTGACTCCTCCGGAAGCGCCCCAGAAAAAATCTGCCTTGAGCTTGAGCCTTGATCCGTCAAATCCGTTTCTATCCGTGCAAAGCCTTTCGCCACGAAGCCGCTCAAAATCGAATAGCCTCCCACATGCGCTAGAGTAAAAAGCGAATGTCGAAACTTGGCCTCATCGCCGGCAACGGCCGTTTTCCCTTTCTCCTGCTCGACGCAGCCCGCGCCCACGGCCTCCAGGTCGTCGTAGCCGCAATCAACGAAGAGACTGACCCGGAGATCAACACCCGAGCCGCCGCCGACCCCAACATCCACGTCCACTGGCTCTCCCTCGGCGAACTCTCCCGCCTCATCGAAACCTTTCAATCCGAAGGCGTTACCCGTGCCGTCATGGCCGGCCAGGTCAAACACAAGCAAATCTTCTCAAGCATCCGTCCCGACTGGCGGCTCGCCAAACTCCTCCTCAACCTCCGCACCCGCAACACCGACATGCTCCTTGGCGCAGTCGCCAAGGTCCTAAGCGACGAAGGCATCGAACTCATCTCCTCCACCCAATACCTCGAGCCTCTACTCGCTAAGCCCGGAGTCCTCACCAGGCGCGCACCAGACGAGGAAGAAGCAAAAGACATAACCTACGGCCGTACCGTAGCCCAGGCCATTGCCGCCTACGACCTCGGCCAGACCGTAGTCATCGCCGCCCAGGCCTGCGTCGCAGTTGAAGCCATGGAAGGCACCGACGCCACCATCGCCCGCGCCGGCGAGCTCTTCCGCACCCTCGACCTTCCAGGCGAAGCCGGCGGTACGGAAACCACCCTGCGCCGCACCCTCACCGTAGTCAAGGTAGCCAAACCCAACCAGGACATGCGCTTCGACGTTCCTGTCATCGGCGTCGCCACCATCCACGCCATGCAGGGCGCAGGCGCAACCTGCCTCGCCATCGAAGCGGGAAAGACCCTCCTCTTCGATCCCGCGGCCATCATCGCCGCCGCCGATCAGGCCGGCATCGCCATCCTCGCAAAGTAAAGATATTGTCAACACGATGTAAAGGCTCATACCGCGGGGGTAAAATTACCACGCGACACATTTAGGCCTGCGTTTCACCGGCCTCCAATCATCTAATCGATAGATTCACAAAGGGGAATCACCATGCGTAAAGCAGTTTGGATCGCAGCAATCATCGCCCTCGTCGCAGCATGCGGCTTCGGCATCAAGGCCCACGCAGCAGCCGCGGGAGACACAGTACAGGTTGGAGCCACAGCCCCCAATTTCACTCTACCCTCGCAGGAAGACAAGCCCGTCAGCCTCTCCGACTACAAGGGAAAGTGGGTTGTCCTCTACTTCTACCCCAAGGACCAGACCCAGGGCTGCACCATCGAGGCCCACAACTTCCAGCGTGACATGGAGAAGTACAACGCCCTGAACGCGGTCGTCCTTGGCGTCAGCCTCGACACCGTCGAGGGTCACAAAGCATGGTGCTCCAAAGACACATTCAGCTTTAAGCTCCTCGCCGACCCCGACCACAAGGTCGTTGATCTCTACGGTGTCCCCGTTATGACCCACGGAGACATGAAGTACGCCCAGCGCCAGACCTTCCTCATCTCCCCCTCCGGCAAAGTCGTCAAGTACTGGGAGAAGGTCGATCCCAACGTCCACAGCACCGACGTCCTGGCCGAGATCGAAGCCAACAAGAAATAACCTTACCAACAGACGCAAAAAGGCCCGGGCTCTCAATTGAGGAGTCCGGGCCTATTTGCTTGCCTTAGGGGTGGTTACTTCTTTTTTGCGGTCTTCTTTGCAGCTTTCTTTGCAGCCTTCTTTGCAGGTGCCTTCTTTGCTGCCTTCTTTACGGCCTTCTTTGCTGCTTTCTTCGTTGCCAAGGTAATACCTCTCTTCATTGATTTTTTACTGCTCTTGTTGCCGGCCACTTTCTTGCTAGCGACCTTACCGCCGCGCTGAGCATTCGGCTTCTTCGCGGCAGATTTCGATTTCTTCGCTACAGCCTTCTTCACCACCACCGTCTTTGCTTTCTTCTTCGGTGCTGGTTTGGCTGCAGGCTTTGTCTTTTTTGCAGATACGACCTTCTTCGCCGCTACCGCCTTCTTCGCGGGAGCAGCAGCAACTTTCTTCGCCGCCGGTTTCGCCATGGTCTTCGGCTTGGTGGCGCTCGCTGAAGCACTCTTCACTGGCAGCTCGGACGGCTTGGTGGCTGGCTCGTAACTCGTCGCCGGCGAAGGCGGCAGGGCGAAGATGGTGGCGTCCTCAGCGTGAGTGCTGTGCAGGCTCCCATCGTCATCCAGCTCGAGCTCTTCATCGTCGTCAGAGGTCATCGTCACTTCTTCTTCTTCGTCGTCCTCGAAGCGGTTGTGCAGATCATCGTGGTCGTCTTCATCACCGTAGGTGTTGTCGCTATCTGCTGAGGCTGCGTGAAGTTTGGTCGTCTCATCGAACATCATTGTCGTTTCCCCTCGCTGCTTTTACTTCTCACTACTTCTATCTCACAAGTGAGAATGCAGAGTAAATCATCTTTACATCCCGGCACGAGATTCTAGCAACAGGATGCATCCACGCGCTACCGAAGGCAAGCAATCTTTTTCATGAGGAAGCTTTTCGGGTAGCTTTTTATTTCGTTTTGGAAGTCGCATTTTGCTCTTTCGTCGATGAGTTCTTTTCTTTCGGCGCAGAAGACGGGTTAGTCTTTGAAGCGGACTGCTTTGTGCTGGTGTGCCCAGAAGCCGCATGAACAGAGGTCCCTGCGGCATGCGAACTGCTCTTTCCTCGCGCTGATTTGCTTCGAACATGCGTGGCCGGTGCAAGCTTCACCGGCTCCGCGACCGCAAGCAAACCGCCCGGCTTGACGACGCTCGATGACAAATGATTCCATCGTCGCAACTCCTCAACCGTAACTCCAAAGCGGTCGGCGACCGTAACCAGAGTATCGCCGCGACGCACGGCATACCGCTGTGGGCCTGCATTCGCGACAGCATTAGCAACGGGGATTACAAGCTCATCTCCAGCGTCCAGGCCATCACCGGCAGCTAGCCCGTTTGTTACCGCGATGTCATTGGCGCGGACATGCAATGCGCCGGCAATGCCATCCAGCGTCTCCCCGCTGCGCACAACATGAAAACGCCAACTGCTCCTCTTGTCCTCAGGAATCGATTTGATGCGCTCCCCGAAGACATCCCGCATTCCCACAGGAATGTGCAGATCGAATGCCACGTCACGTGGGGTCGTCATTCGCAACAGGCTCGGATTCAAAGCCACAATCTCCGGCAGCGACGAGTTAGTGACGTCGGCCACAAGACGAAGATCGATCGCGTAATCGACAGTCACACTATCCGACACTACCGGCGCATCCGGCACAACCTTGTCCAGCCCGTATTGCTCGGGGTTCTTCGCCATGATGATCGCCGCGATGATTCCCGGTACATAATTCTTCGTCTCGCCGGGGAGAACGTTCCGTCGATACAACTCCCAGAAGTCCGCATAACCCGTACGCATCACTGCGCGCTGCACGTTGCCCGGACCCCAGTCATACGCCGCCATCGCCAGATACCAGTCGCCAAACTGGTTGTACAGCGTCTTCATGTACTTCGCATATGCAAGCGACGACTTTTCCGGATCAAACCGCTCATCAAACCAGCCATTACGCGCCAGCCCATAGGCTCCTGTAGGCATAAATTGCCACATGCCGCCAGCGCCCGAACGCGCGTTCAAAGCCTGAGGCTGAAATCCCGATTCCGCCACCGCGAGATAAATCAAATCCTGCGGCACACCCTGGTCGCGCAGGTTCTTCGAAATCATCTCCTTGTACTTCCCAGCTCGCTCCAGGGAACGCAGCAGATGCGCATGACCTGCCGCAGAGTTCGAAAAGTAGCTGATGAATCCTGCAACGTAGTCATTCACTACCAGCGGAAAGTCGGACTGCGTCGTCTTCAACTCAGCCGTCACCTTGGCCGTCAACGCTGCGTTCGCAGGAAACGTAACCTCATTCGCGGCATCCAGCGGAGCGGCCTCGAGCACCGGAGAGAATCCGTTCCCCTGTTTCAGCGCTGCCATCTCCAGCGAGTTCACCGCATTCAACAGATGATCGAACTCGTCCGCCAGCTGAGGATCCGTCTTCAGATCCATCCCGCTGGTGAGCATCAAATCAACGGCAGAGTCAAAGTCCAGACGGGCCGCATCCAGATGTCCCGCTCGATAGTCATCCACGCCGCTCCGATACGCCGCCTCCGCCTTGTTGATAAGCTGCTGCACTTTGGCTGCCTTCGCAGCAGCATCCGCTGTAGCCTGAGCCGCAGACCCGGCAGACTGCCCAGGCTGCCCTGAACCGCCACCTGGTTCACGTGCAACGTTGGGCGCCGTCGATTGTGAGAGTGTCTTGCCCGGTGCAGCCGCCTGATTCCCAGGACAGCCCACCAGCATCGTCAGTGGCACACAGCCCACCGCCAGTGCCCACCGCTGCACTCTCTTATCAAAAAGTCGTCGAGCCATCGTCCTCGCTCATTGTAAGACGCGCCGCCCATAAATGCGCTATCACCCAATCGTTTGCCCGGTTTTAGCAACAAGCCGTATCTGTTTCCCTCAACCTCACTGCTGCTTGCGGCTGGCCTCGATATAACCCGGTGTATATCCCTCCCACTCCCACGGCGTCACTGTATCTCCAAAGATAGTTTCAAGCAGTGGGCGAAACGCCAATTCGCCGTTATCGCTGTTCGTCAACAAGATCATGCAGGCCTGCCGCCGCTCGAAGCAGATGATGTAGTTCTGTGCACCGTCTCCGTGTCCTTCCTTAAAAAACGCAGGTCCGAAGCGCGTATGCGTCAGCAACCCCCATCCCACTCCATAGGCGAGCCCCGCTGCGATAGCCTCTGCCCCTTCACCTTCTACAGGTTTAAGTCCGAACTCATGCTCTGTTCGAATGCGAAACACTGGCTTCAACATCTCCGCTCGCGTAGCCGGCTTCAGGATGGTGCCGTTGAACAATGCCGTTACGAATCGTCCAAGATCCTCTGCGCTCGTAGTCATCGAACCCGCCCCACGCGCTGGGAACCGCTTCGTCTGTGACCGAAACTTCTCGTCCAGGTCGTACCGGTCCGCGACGTCCGTCGCAAACTCCGTTCGATAGATCAACCCGGTCCGAGTCATTCCTAGCGGAGTAAACAACGCATCCCGCATCAACTGGTCAAGCGGCCGTCCCTTCTTCTGTTCGATCACAAACTGCACCAGGTTGATACCATCTCCCGAATACAAAAACTGTGTCCCCGGTTTGAAGTGCAGATGCATCTTTTTATCCGGTTCGATAGACGAGAAATTACGCAACCCTGAAGTATGCGAGAGCAGCATCCGTGGAGTCACCGACGGCCACATTGGATCACGCACAACCTCTGTCGCTGTCTCCTTGTAAGCGTCATAGTGATCCAAAGGCAGCGGCAACTGCGTCGCCACCGGGACATCCAGCTGAAACTCGCCGCGCTCCACCAACTGCATCACATAGGTTGCGAACACGCTCTTCGTAATGGAAGCAGCCCAGAGCGTAGTCTCACGATCCATCGGCAAATCTGGATCGCGTCTGCGCAGACCGAACGCCTCACTCCACACGAGTTGTCCCCGGTCCATCACCACGATCTGTGCGCCCGTCACATGGGCATCAGCCAGAGTCTTCCGGGCGAATGTCTCCGCTTCGGCAACTGAGATCGTCGTGCCATCGAGTCTTCGAATCAGCTGGACCGGTTTCGAGGAAGCGGCAGAACAAACAATTGCGCAGCAGGAAATGAGGAACAACGAAGCAACAAAACGCTTAGCTCTCATGCCAGCATCATACGGTCCCGTTACATCTGGCAGTTGCATCTTCTCGATCCGGCGTCAACAGCCCCAACAGCATCACGCCGGTGTTAACATGAATACTGAGGCCACCCAGCTACAAAATGGATCCTAGTCACATTCGCAACTTCGCGATCATCGCGCACATCGACCATGGCAAGTCCACTCTCTCCGACCGGCTCCTCGAGCTGACCGGCTCGCTGACTGCACGCGAGATGCATGCCCAGGTGCTCGATGCCATGGATCTCGAGCGCGAGCGCGGCATCACCATCAAGGCGCACACCGTTCGCATGATGTACAGGGCGCACGACGGCGAAACCTATCAGCTCAACCTCATCGACACCCCCGGCCACGTCGACTTCAGCTACGAGGTCTCTCGTTCCCTCGCCTCATGCGAAGGCGCACTGCTCGTCGTCGATGCCTCGCAGGGCGTCGAAGCCCAGACCCTCGCCAACGCCTACCTCGCCATCTCCAACGGACTCGAGATCATCCCCATCATCAACAAAATCGACCTCCCCAGCGCTGACATCGAGCGCACGAAGGAGATGATCGAAAAATCCGTGGGCCTGCCCGCGGACGGAGCCATCGCAGTCAGTGCGAAGACCGGCCTCAACGTAGCCGAAATACTCGAGGCCGTCGTCATGCTGCTGCCCCCGCCGCAAGGCGATCCCGAAGCTCCGCTTCAGGCGCTCATCTTCGATAGTTGGTTCGATCCCTACAGAGGAGTCATCGTTCTCGCCCGCATCATCAACGGCAAACTGAGCAAAGGCATGAAGATCAAAGTCATGTCCAACGGCAAAGTCTTCGACGTCGAAAGCATGGGCGTCATGACGCCAAAGCCAGTCGAGCTCACCGAGCTCTCTGCAGGCGAAGTAGGCTTCTTCGTTGCCACGATCAAGAACGTCGCCGATACTAAAGTCGGCGACACCATCACCTCAGTCGAAAACCCGTGCACTGAAGCCCTCCCAGGCTTCGAAGACATCAAGAGCATGGTCTTCGCCGGTCTCTACACCGTGGACTCGCACGAACACGCCATGCTTCGCGACGCCCTCGAGAAGCTTCGCCTCAACGACGCCTCGTTCTCCTTCGAACCCGAATCGTCCGTCGCTCTCGGCTTCGGTTTCCGTTGCGGATTCCTTGGACTGCTTCATCTCGAAATCATTCAGGAGCGCCTCGAACGCGAGTACGGCCTCGACCTCATTACGACTGCCCCAGGTGTGCGCTACAACATCACGCTCACCGACGGCAGCGTCATCGAAGTCGATAATCCATCGCGCTGGCCCGACCCCTCCGAGATCGAGCAGATCGAAGAGCCCGTCATCACCGCCAAAATCCTCACCAACGAAGAGTATGTAGGCGGCATTCTCAAACTCGTCGAAGACAAACGCGGCCGCCAGCAGAACTTCGAGTACGTCTCCGAAACCAGGGTCATGCTCACCTACGAACTCCCGCTCAACGAGATCGTCCTCGACTTCTACGACCGTCTCAAATCCGTCTCCCGAGGGTACGCCTCACTCGACTACCACCTCGCCGGAACATGGGTCTCCCCTATGGTCAAGATGGATATCCTCGTCAGCGGGGAACCGGTGGACGCGCTCTCCATCATCGTCCATCGCGACTTTGCTTACGATCGCGGCAAGGCTCTCGTCTCCAAGATGCGCGAACTCATTCCGCGTCAGATGTTCGAGGTGGCTATCCAGGCCGCGATCGGAAGCAAGATCATCGCTCGCGAGACCGTCACCGCTATCCGCAAGAACGTCATTGCCAAATGTTACGGCGGCGACATCAGCCGCAAGCGCAAACTCCTCGAAAAACAGAAGGAAGGCAAGAAACGCATGAAGCGGATCGGTAAGGTCGATATCCCTCAGGAGGCCTTCCTCGCCGTACTCAAAGTCGGCGAAGAATAGCGGCAACAAGTTTTCTCGGGAGATTCAGGGTGTGGTAATCCGGGTGAACATCAACCAAACAAGGCAAGCCGGCCGGCTGCGTTTTCATATCCATTTAGCAACATAGAAAGATTGGATGCGCCAAATTGTAATCTGATCGTAATGCTAATCTGTGGAAACCCTTGAAACGCCTATACTTGCTAGGCGTCGAAAAGGAACAGGGAGCAAATTTGGCTGTCGTCTAATCAACCCACCTATTTACATAGAGTTAGACAATCGGGCTGGTGCACCTTCTCACCCTGAAAATTAGCCTTAAATTGCATTCCTGCCCGCTCTTCACTGGCGATCCACAAGTTTTTCCACAGGCACTGCAGGTTTTACCCACGGTAACCGCAAGCTGAAAAGGCGAGGGAGAGGCTCGTTTGAGCCTCTCCCTCGCCAACCTTCAAACAAACTCCCAATCAGGAGTTATTTATTCGGAGTTGCTGGCTTCGGAGCCGGAGCGGGCGTCGTTGGGCGCGGACGAGCAGCGGCTGCAGGCGCTGATGGCGGCGGCGCAGCCACGCCGGACGCGACGTTGTATGCCGTCACCACAGCTTGTGTCACGTCCGTGCTCTGGTTTGCCCACATCACGTTGCTCTGCTGGCTGCTGACATCGAGCAGCAGCGTGTAGCCGTTGTCCTGCACGTATTTTTTCAACGTCGCCGACACCTTCCCCGCAATCTTGCCGTATTGCTCCTGCAGATCGGCGTTGTAGGCGGTCTGAGCGTCCTCCGCCTCACGATTCAGCAGCTTTTCCTTGGTATCGATCGCTTTCAGCCGGGTCGCGCGTTCCGCATCCGTCAGCGTGGCCGGCGCGCTCTGCAGCTGCTTCTTCAGGGAATCGACCTCGGTGGAAAGGGTGTCGATCTGGTCCTTCTTCGGCTTGTACTTCGTTTGAATATCCAGCACAGCCCGCTGGCCTTCGTTGGTGGCGAACACGGCCTGCTCAAAGGCAACCAGCGCGATCTTGGCGGGGATGGCTTGCGGCGTTACAGGCGCCTCTGCGGCGGGTTGAGCGGTTGCTGCGGGCTGAGATGCAGGAGGTGCAGGCGCCGCCGGTGTCTGGGCTATCCCGGCTGCGGTCATCAATCCCGCGCTAAGGGCGGAGACAAGAACAAGATTGCGATTCATGCGGTTTGTGGTACTCCTTCGAAAGATCGTAGCAAGTATAAAAATTAGACTTTCCAACATCGTTTCCGTGACGGTCGGCAAAGAAGACCATGCAGCCTCTCATCGCGGCTAAAGTGCCAGCCAATCCAGGCAGATTTACTGCGGCTTAGCCGTTGCCGGTTTCGGGGTGGTTGTCGCAGCAGGATGAGGACGAGCCGCCGAAGGCGCAGAAGGCACAGCAGGCGCCGCAACTCCCGAAGAGGCGTTGTAAGCATCCACTACGGCCTGCGAGATGTCGGTCGTTCCGGGCGCTGTCCAGAGCACCGAAAGACCGCCCTGTTGGCCAGTGTTATCCAACAGCATCGTATAACCGTTGTCCTGCACATACTTGATCACGATCGGTCCCATCTTCTTCGCAATCACGCCAAGGGAGTCTTGCATCTCGGCTTGGAAAGCATTCGTTGCGTCATCACCATCGCGCTGCAACTGTTTCTGCTTGGTGTCGATTGTCCTTGCCCGCGACGCCCGCTCCTCTTCACTCATCGCCGCTGGCGCGCTCTGCAGTTGCTTGGTCAGCGAGTCAATCTCCGTCTGCAGCGCCTGAAGCTGGTTCTTCTGCGGTTCATACTTCTTCTGCAAGGCCTGAAGTGCGCGTTGACCCTCGTTCGTCGCCGCGGTGGCCTGTTCATATTCGATCACGGCAATCTTCGCCGAAACAACCTGAACAGCGACCGGAGCAGCTGCAGTAGCGGGTGCCGGTGCCGGAGTACCGGCGGTCTGCGCCACTCCAGCAGCGGAAGTCATTCCCGCGCTAAGGGCGGTGAGAAGAGCAAACGTACGATTCATGCGGTGTGTGGTACTCCTTCGGGGATTGTCCTGACTTATCCGGCCTTTGGCGCACCAGCGCGTGCCTTCTCAGCCGTTCCTGCCCGCTCTTGATCGACGCGCTTGAACAAGCACGACCACCGAATACCTCGATCCCCCTGACTTCCGTACTGGCAAATCGGTAGCAAAACGAGAGAGCTGCCGGAACATCTCAGATTATAGGACCCAGCCCCGCAAGGGTCAATCCATGCTTTCGACGCAGACCAGCCTCCCAAAATATGGAACCACTCCACATAAAGTCTCCTGTTTTTTAGACCTTCCTCCCTCATTGGAAAGAATTTGGCCCGAAAAATTGACGAATCAATTTGGCGATTAGATTGCTTCCAAAGAGAAAAAGACCCGGTCGGAAGATCTGAAGTGTGTCGTTGTTATGCCCTTGGCATGAAGAGAAGCTGCACTCGAATGATGGTGCAACCCGCAAGCCAAGGTTCTTACTTCCCTAAGCGGAAGCTTTCAGGAGGCCAGTGACTGGCTGTCAGAGACGCAAGGGCCGCTATCGCAGCGGCCCTTCTCGTCGGAAGCGTAACCGGGAAGTCGTAGAAGAGAGCCCTTGCCAATCGCACGTTTTCCGCGTAACCTAAGAATTGCCTTGTGAACCGGCTGTGGGTGCCGATCGCTGTGCAAGTTGCCAGGATGTCTCCCGTTAGGTACATTTGGGCAACCCAAAAAACACAGGATTACAGTAGACCGGATTTGTCGGACTCTGTCGCGAACAGGTGAGGGTGAAAAATTCAAGGTTCGCCGCTTTCAGGCGTTCCGGGCTGCGTGTAGCCGGTAGATTACTGGTTCGATCGCAGCCAAATAGCAATAGAAGACGTCCGTTCGAGTACAACTTGAGACCGTTTCCTCCGATGTTGCAATACCGGTTTGATTCATCCTCTGTGGTTGACACGGAGAGAAACAGGCCATCGCACGTGGGAGTGTGAACCGCTAATTGCGATCTACAGCAATAGGAAGTGGAAGCATGACTTCAGAGCAGAATGTACCCGAGGTGGAGTTCCACCAGGGTTCGACAATGTCACCCGGCCAGCAGGACGGGGAGGCGCAATTCACCCCTCAAAATGTCCAGCATGGAATGGGACAGTCCAAAAGCAGCCGCCGCCGCCGCCGCAAGCGCAAGAACAAAGGCATCGAGGGCCAGCAGAACCCCCAGGCCGGAGGCGATCAGGGTGCTGGGCAGGCCATCTCCTCCATCCAGGGCTCGGCCGCCCCTCAGTCATCCCAACCGCAAAGCTCTCAGGCCAACGCCGGGCAGCATCAGGGCAACTCAGGTGGCGGCGGCAAACGATGGAAGAAAAAGTTTCGCGACCGCGACCGTCAGCGATCACAATCGCAGGATAACCTTGGCAACGTCGCCAGCGGCAGCAACGGGGGCGGCTACAGCAATAGTGGCGGCGGATATCGCGACCGCGACACGCATCAGCCCGGTAACAACAGCTTTAAGCGAAAGGGCGGCGGCGGCAAGCAACAGCGTGGCTCCCGTGGTTTCGTCGGCCCCATGGATCACAGCTACCGTGCCGTCAACGGCAACTTCGCCGAGACCCCGCCGTCCACCATCGAAACCCACGGCAACGGCAACTATAGCCGCGGCAACGGCCACCAGCGAAGCTACCAAAGCGACTCCCAGCCAATCGACTACTCCCAGGGCCGCTCTATTCCCATCCCGGAGGATGCTCCTACCAAGATCTTCTTCTTCATCGAGGATCTCTTCTTCATCGCGAAGATTCAGGAAACTGCGCGCAAACTTGGAGTCAAAGTCGCCTTCGTCAAGAACGAGAAGGAGGCCGTGGCTGCTCTTACAGCAGGCGCGGAAGATGATCTTCCTGGCCTCATCGTCTTCGACCTCAACAACGCGAACGCCAAGCCCCTGACCCTGATCCCCAAGCTCAAGGCCAAACTCAAGCGCAACACCTCCATCGTCGGGTTCCTGTCGCATCTGCAGGGAGATCTGAAGGCCAAAGCCGTCGAAGCCGGTTGTGACACGGTGATGCCGCGTGCCGCCTTCTCGCAGAACCTGCCCAACCTCCTCCGCCGCTATGGCATGGAAGAGGAAGAAGAGCCCAACTTCAACCAGTAAAAACCGCAATCTGGGTTTGTACTTAACCAGATTCGCAAAAAAGGCCCGGTAGCGCTTCTACCGGGCCTTTCTTTTGATCGAATCTTCCTCCGCCAATGGTCTACCCCGGAGGCCATTTCATATGTCTGCCGCCAAGCAGATGCAGATGCAGATGGTGCACCGTCTGCCCCCCATCATTCCCAGTATTCACCACGATCCGGTAACCTTTATCCAGCTTCTCGCTACGCGCGATCTCCGCCGCCGCGGCCATCAGATGACCCATCAACGCGGTATCCCCGGCCAGCGCCTTTGCTGTTGAACTGATGTGCTGCCGGGGAATGATCAGCAGGTGTGTCGGAGCCTGCGGATTGATGTCAGGAAAACCAAGGCAGAGTTCGTCTTCGTACACACGGTTAGCCGGAATAGTACCGTCGACGATCTTGCAAAAAAGGCAGTCAGAAGATGGAGTGGGCCTCGGCGGAGTCTTCATGGTTCAAGGTATTTTGGATGCTCTCCGGCATTCCACGGGTTGTAAGCTGAAGCAAAGGCCGCGCGATTAGCGGTCGAGGGATGGCTGAAAGTCCAGAACTCGACGAACGGATGAGGTGTCGGATCGTCCAGCGAAGTTTCGCCGAGCCGCTGAAACCCATGCTGGGTCGTAGTCTGCGGATCGGCGACAATGCCATGAATCGCCTCCTGCCCGTACACATCCGCCGCATGCTCAATCGAACGGCTGAACGCATTCTCAACTGGCTCGGAAACAAAGTTCAAAACATTCAGCACCAGCACCAAAACCGCCAGGCAGGCCCAGTCGCTCTGCGAACGGATACGCCACCGCTGCTCGTATCGGCAGAGCAGCCAATGCGTCATTCTTTGTCCAGCAAAAAAACCAACCAGCAGCAGCCCCGCGCTGAACAGCAAGCCCAGTACGATGTGATGCAGCGCATAGTGTCCCAGCTCATGCCCGAAGATGCCGGAGAGTTCATCGGGAGTAGCAGCCGCAATGGTCGTATCCCAAAGCACGAGCCTCTTTGACGGTCCAAAGCCCGTCACATAAGCGTTCAGGCTCGTTACCTTTTCACTCGCCTGCATAAAAAACATTCTGCCGGCAGGCAAGCTCACGCCACTGCGGGCAGCGACCTTCTCCAGTTGTTCCACAAGCGCCGGATAGCGTTGCGCGAGCGGCTCGAACTTATTGAACAGAGGATCCACCACGATCGGCGAGACAAAGACTCCAAACAGCACCGCCGCCATCGTTGGAATCCAGAACCAGAACCACCAGTTCTTTGGCGATCTGCGAATCACCCAGAACAGCATCATCGCCAGCAGCGAGCCAACCAGCCACGTCAGAAGAAAACTCTTCGCCTGGTCCCACGCCCAGCTCAACCATCCCTGCACGGACAGACCATACCCCAACGCGATATGGTGCCCATAGACCCTCAGCGGAACATCCAGCAGAGTGATCGCGAGCAGAAAAAGAAAGACAAACACGAAACATTGCCCCCAGCGATTCTTCGTCAGCTTCTCTGCAACGTTTCGCATCCGCGGCGGCACACCCAGCGCCAGCAGCAACACCAGTTGCAGAATTCCCCACCCCTCCCCAGCAAAGTGCAGCGTAGTTCGCGCCCGGAATAGCTCTTGAGCTGGCTTCAGTTTCTCCGGAGGCAGCGTGTACGCTGTTCGATTCTGTGCGGCTTCTCGCAGCGCCCGAGCCTCGGTCGGTGTCGTTCCTTGCGCCCACCCTGCTGTTACCGTCACGGCAAAAAATGCAAACAGCACAAACAAAATACCGCGCAAACTCATCAACCCAGGCTCCACTCAAGCCAGTGTGCACCATCCGAATGGAGAGAGCAAAACTCTTGCCCTGAAAAGTGATCGACAGCCCCTGCGTCTCGCGCTGCAGCTAGCGATCCATCCCGGCTCCCGGCGACTCCGCACCCACCTCCAACCCGAAGCGCGATAGCTCGCGCCTCTGGAGGTTGTAGTCGATAAAGAAACCGATCCCGATTGCCAGTGGAATCAAGCCTGCCGCAGCCCCGCACAGAACCTCGCGGACCCCCAGAATCTGTTCGAGCACCAGGAAGAACAGAACCAGCCCAACTCCGGTCGAGACGAGAACGATGCCTGTCCGGCGCGCATTTCCCAGGCTGCGCAGCGGGTCTTTGACGCGTTTTTCCTCATCGCCCGTGCCAAGCAGCCTCTCGATCTCGGCAACAGGCATACCACGGGCAATCATTGCCATGCGTTGCTCAGCCTTGTTGCGGCGCTGCTGTGCCTCGAACCAGATACCCGAAATAATTGCGATCGCACCGACGGCACAACCCGCCACCGGCACAACAAACGGACTAAATACAAAATTCCCCATCTCACTACCTCCTCTTTCTGCCCGCGTTAGACCGGCCCTCCCCCCTAAAGTTTCACTCGCCCGAATGAAACTTTAGGCGCACTCTATGGTCTAACCCTGCTTGCACGCCGATCTCACCTTCGAGCAAGTGGTACGCGACCATCAGGATATGGTCTTCCGCACCCTCCTGCGCCTCACCGGCAGCTGCGAGCATCTCGACGATCTCGCCCAGGATGTCTTCCTCCGCCTCTATCGCGCCCTGCCCAGCTTTCGCGGCGAAGCCCTCATCACCACCTACCTCTACCGCATCGCCGTCAACGTCGCCCAGGACGAGTGGAAGCGCCGCCGCCGCAACCGCAACACCCACGTCTCCCTCTCCGACGACGCCTCTGCATGGGAAGAACGCCTCGCCCATCCCGGCCGCAACGCCGAGCAGCAGATCGAGGAGCGCGAGTTCCAGCACTCCGTCGAAGAGCAACTCCAGCGCCTCAGTCAGATCGAACGCACCATCCTGGTCCTTTATCATCAGGAGGAGCGCAGTTACGAGCAGATAGCCTACGCTCTGGGCATGCCCATCGGCACCATTCGAACCCACCTGCACCGCAGCCGCAAAAAGCTGCGCGAAGCCCTTCAGCAACGTCAAACCCACGAGAGGAGCGGGCCATGCACGACCAACCGCTGAACCAGCAAAATCCGTCGCGGGACGAAATGGAGCAGCGCCTCACCCGCGCCCTCGAAACCGCACCCGAGTTCCACATCCCCGCCGACTTTGCCGCCCGCATCGCCAGCCGGCTTCCCGCCAAGCGTCCCGTATCGCTCACCCCAACCCACTACGGCCAGAGCGCAATGTGGATTGGCGTTGTGCTGACCCTGGCAACCATGCTCGCGCTCGCTTTGCACGCCACCGGACGGCCAACCTTCGGTCTGGCGCAATCATTCCTCCTGACCCTGTTCGTCGTGCTCGTCCTCTGGCTTAGCGTCTGGCGTCACAGCCTTCGGTAGCCTCCTGTCAACTTAACCCAGACATATCCGTCCAATCATCAGGCACCTGCAAGTATCCCGTGCCGCATTGCGCGGACCGGCAGCACTTCCGATACACTCGGCAGCAGGCGTATTTTGCAGGCGAAACGAGTTCCCGTACCCATGAGCAGACAAAAAGTGGCAGTTGCCGGCTTCGGTCTGGCCGGTCTTGCAGTCGTGGCAACCATCTCCATCGGCCACACCGCGGCAGCAGCAACCCCAAATCCCGCACCAAACCCAACAACGATCCTCATCGATACCATGGAGTCCGAACTCCACCGCGCGATGGACTCCCTCGGCAACACGGCCACCGACGCAACCCAGCAGCCGAAGCCTTACTTCCTCAGCTACGCCGTGTCGGACTCGGACAGCATCGCCATGTCGGCCCAGTTCGGAGCCATCACGAGTTCAAACGAGAGCCGCCGCCGTTCTGCCGACGTTCAGGTCCGCCTCGGCGCACCTGGCGAAGACAATACCCACGGCGATCATCGCAACAGCGCCCTCACCACCGTTCCGCTTCCCCTCACCGACGACGGCGCAGCCCTCGCCCGCAGCCTCTGGTTCGCCACCAATCGCGGCTACGGCAAAGCTCTCGACGGCTACCTGAAGGTCAAGACCGAGCAGCAGGTCCGCGCCAAAGAGGAAGACAGCTCCGCGGACTTCTCCAGCGAAAAACCCGCAACGGATCTGCTTCCGTCCGCCCCGGCACTCGTCGTCGACCGCAACGCCTGGCAGGATCGCCTTCGCGAACTCTCCGCCATCTTCAAGCAATATCCCGATGTCTTCTTCAACAACGTCGCTCTCGAGGCCTCCACCGAAACCGACTACTTCGTCTCCTCCGAAG
>Ga0116129_1000218_pt1 | contig 41130 bp, 46 predicted proteins | sample June2015DPH_17_2_FD_89732 | JGI IMG/M metagenome (GOLD analysis project Ga0116129, IMG submission 89732) | Peatland microbial communities from SPRUCE experiment site at the Marcell Experimental Forest, Minnesota, USA - June2015DPH_17_10 | ecosystem: Environmental > Terrestrial > Soil > Wetlands...
AAAACTAGCGCACAACGCTACGCTGTGCACTTCAAAACTAGCGCACAACGCTACGCTGTGCGCTCCACAAGAAATAGACTGGCACGCCGGTGAGGAGGATTGCCAGCCCGATAGCGCTGTTGGCTGGATATTTCGCGATGGTACTGATCACGACCGCGAAGCTGGCAGCAACGAAAAAGATCGTTACAAACGGATGGCCGGGGGCGCGGAAGCCTTGTGAATCAGGCTCGCGGTGGCGCAGGATGAGCAAGGCAATGCCAGTCATGCCGAAGGAAATGAAATCGACGGAGATGACGTAGTTGAGAATCTGTTCATAGCGGCCGGACAAGGCGATGATGACGGCGACGACTCCCTGCATCGCGATGGCGACCACGGGCGCATTGGTACGAGGATCGAGGCGGGCAACGCTGCGAAAAAACAATCCGTCCTTGGCCATGGCGAAGTAGACGCGCGGCGCAGTGAGCATGCCTTGGCTTAAGAATCCGAGCGTCGAGATCGCGATTCCCAGGGCGATGAAAGTTGCGCCGCGCTCACCCAGTGCCGCGCGCATCACGGCCGAGGCGGGAGTCTTGGTTGCCGCGAGTCCATCGGCGCCCAGTACGCGCAGGCAGACGAAGGTCACGGACATATATAAGATGATGACGGCGATGACGCCGATGAGCAGTGCGCGCGGCAGATCACGCGCGGGATGTTTCATTTCGCCGGCGACGAAGCTGGAAGTTTGCCAGCCTCCGTAGGCGAAGAGGACCGGGGTCATGGCGGCGCCAAATGAGGTGAGTGAGAAGGGATGATCGAGGAGTGTGGAGGGTTGTTTAATGGGGTGAATCAGCAGAAAACCGGCGAGGACGAGCGCGGCGATGGCTACGATTTTTAAAATCATGAGCGCGCTTTGCAGGGTGGATCCGGCACGGACTCCGAAACAGTTCACAACGGTGAGCAAGGCGAGTGCGGCCGCGGCGACGGCTCCTTCGGGAATGGGAGTGTGCGTGATTTCGAGGAAGTAGCGCGAGAAGGTAACGGAGACGGCGGCCATGCCTCCGGTCTGGGTGACGAGCAGCAGCACCCATCCATAGACAAAGGCCACAGAGGGATGAAAGGCTTCGCGCAAGTACGCGTATTGGCCGCCGACTTGAGGACGTCGCGCGGCGAGTTCGGCATAAACGAAGGCTCCGGCAAGCGCGACGGCTCCTCCGGCGGCCCATGCGGCGAGGATCAGGAAAGGGGTGTGAACTTGTTGGGCGACGACGTAAGGATTGATAAAGATGCCGGAGCCGACGATGCCTCCCATGACAAGCATGACGGCGTCGAAGAGGTTGAGACGGCGGAGGAGGCTCGGCATCAGTTTATTTAAGCACTTACCGGAGGCGGAGCCACGAGTGGCACCGCGGCACGCCTGGGGGCGCGCGCTACGAAGAGTGAAGTTTGACGGGGGTGGTTAGGGTTTCCAGGAAGAGATCGATAGCTTCGCGGATGTTGACGAAGGCTTCCTCGGCGGTGTTGCCTTGCGATTGGCAACCTTTGAGCTGGGGGCACCAAGCGTAGTAGCCGTGTTCGTCCTGTTCGACTACGACGCTGACGTTGCCTGTCATCTTCACCTATGTTACCTCCTGTGGCGCCAGGGCTTTGATGAAGATGCTGGAGCCGGCGATTATGAGCATCACAGCCGGAATCAGTTTATTTAAGCACTTACCGGAGGCGGAGCCATGAGTGGCACCGCGGCACGCCTGGGGGCGCGCGCTACGAAGCGTGTCGATTTAGGTGGTCGGCCTCAGCCCACTTAAGCAGCGTTGTGGGGCAGATTGGCAATCTGCGGCCGATTGTTCATCGGCCACGCGCTCGACCACGGGAACGCTTCTGGTGTTGCGGCCAAACCGGCACGCACGGGGTTCATCTCAATGTAGAAGGCGATTCGTTGGAACTCACCTTCATTGCGAACCAGGCGATCGTAGCTTTCATCCTGCCAGAACGGCTGTCCGGTGAGCCCCAGCATACGATTGCCTTCCCGCGCGGTGAACCGCTTAAGTGACTGTGTCAGTTTTGAGAGCGGCTCATGTGGCGTGACCAGGAGGTGGACATGGTTGGCCATAACGACGTACTTGTGCAGTTGGTAGGCGGCGCTATCCCGATATCGAATTGCATCCACAACCATGTTGCCGATATCGGGTTGGCGAAGGTACATCGGGCCGGTACGGGCGTTGTCGAGCAGGCGGTCCATCGCGAGGAAAGCTTCTCCGGAGGTTGTCGCGGGGCTGAAAATGCGGCTTTGCGGGAGGGTGCCGGCTAGACGCCAGGTCAGGAAGGTGGGGTGGTTGATGCAGTCATAATGCGGGAGGCGGCGGAGGTGAAAAGAGGTCACCGTTCGATAGTGGCGTTCTTGGGGAGAGATTCTCAAAAAATGTCCGGGCTGCGCCCGGATGGACCGATTAACAATCGGTCCGCAGGTTGCCAACCTGCCCCACAAAAGAGGGCAGAAAGTCGTGAACACTTTGGATCCGCCGGTCAACACGTAAGCGCATATCGGAAATTCGACGGTTATCGGTGCACAAGCCTCCTAGATCGGGAAAAATCGTGGACTCTTTGATTCCCATGTCTTCTAATTCGATGCGAATATTTCTGCGAGCCCTACGTGCAACGACGATCTTCATGATTTTGCAGTCCCGACTGCGATGGCCAGAATTTTAGAAAGGTCGGGGTTTCGTCTCGCTTGGGTTTTCGGAGCCTGTTCGGACGGAAGAGGGGATTTTACTGGCTCCGGTAGCGGATCTGGTGAAGATGAAGCTCACCAGTTTTCGAATGAAGGATAAGCTTCACGTGAAGGGTGCTGCGGGGGCGGTTGGGTGAGGTTCGGGATAGTAGCGTTGTTGCGGGAATATTGGCGGGGTTGCATGGGTTGTATCTGGTGAAGGGTCCAGGTATATCATGCTTCATAAATTTTTCCTTTTACTGGCGGTAAGCGTTGTGGCGCGGGGGCAGAGTGGGACTTACGTGTTCCGCGAGTTTGATATGGCTATTTATCAGGCGACCCTGCCTACTTACGCGGTCTCCGGCACGATGGTGTTCAATGGCGGATCTGGGTCGTACACGGTGACGGGCACAAAGACGACCAGCACTCTGACTACGATCCAGACTGTGCCGTTTAGCGCGTCGGGTACCTGGTCAAGTGGGGATGGCATGATCAGTATTGCTGATCCGCTGACTGGTGAGACGATAGAGGGCGCAGTCTCGCAGGGGGTGATTGTGGGTAGCGCGCCGAATCCGGTGGCGCCGGGTTCCGATCTCAACATTTTTATTGCGATTCCCATGGGGTCCCTTAATAGCCAGAGCTTCACATCGGGTTATCAGACGGCGGTGCTGGATTTTCCAGGCGGCGAGGTCAAGAACGCATTTTTCAATCTGAATCCGGATGGGAAGGGCGGGTTGGGGACGATTGCGCTGAATGGGCAGGAGACGACGTCGCCCTTGTATGCGTCGGATTCGACGAATGTGACGCAATCGGTGAGTGGGGCGAGTTACAGCTTCAACGGGGACGGGAGCGCTACGCTGACGGTGCCGGGGAATCCTTTATTCTCGGGGACGAAGACGGTTTTCGGGTCGGCGGATGGGAATTTTATTCTCGGATGGACTCCGGGCGGGTTGGACATTTTCTTCGGAGTGAAGGCGCTGGCCGCGGGGACGGGGACGAACAGTATCAGCCAAGGCATGTACTTTACGGCGGGATTCGATGTTGCTGGGATGCTTCAAAAGCGACCGTTGGTTTCGCCGGATTTTTACTTCGGGACTTATCGTATGACGGGTGACGCGAATGGAGACGCGCTGGTGCAACAGGTGACAAATCTCCCGCTCGGCGATGTTACTGCGACTACCTGGGACTTCTCTACGGACGACCAGATCGTAGTGAACCCCGATGGGACGGCTGGGCCTGACGCTTTAGGGTATCGCTACGCATTCGGAGCGGGAGGGAACGGGTTTGTGGCGATCGGGACGCAGGGGATTTTCGGGCTGGTGGTGGGGATGCGGGCCGCGCCGGCGGCGGCTACGGTGGTTAATGCGGCTAGCTATCAACCAGCGATTGCGGGGGTCGCGCCGGGGGAGTTGATTACGCTGTATGGGAGCAGACTGGCTTCGACGACGATGGTGGTGGCGGGTGGGGAGGCTGTGCCGCTGAGCTTGGGCGGGGTTTCGGCGACGTTTGGCGGGATTCCGTGTCCGGTGTTTGCGGTGAGTCCGAGCCAGGTGTCGATTGTGGCGCCGTATGGGATCAAGATGTATGAGGCGGGGGATATTCAGGTGACGAACAATGGAGTGGCGTCGAACATGGGTGCGGCGGCCACGTATTCATCGCAGCCTGGGGTGTTTTCGCAAAGTCAGAATGGGATTGGATTGGCGGCGGCGCTGCATGCGGCGACGGGGGAGTTGGTTGACGCCGCGAATCCGGCGCAACCTGGGGAGTACATTTCGATTTACATGACAGGATTAGGCGCGGTGACGCCGGCGATTGCGGATGGGGCGGTGGGGCCGAGCTTGCCGTTGAGTACGGTGGATTTCTGGACGAATGGGTCGATGGCCGTGATCTTCAACGACTACGGTCCGGGCGCACCGTCGGAATCCGACGTCATGGGTACGATTCAGTTTGCGGGGCTGGCGCCGGGGCTGGCGGGGCTGTACCAGGTAAATGTGCAGGTTCCGATGAAAGGGCTGACGGCGGGGGATCTGGTGGAGATCGAAATTCAGATCGACGACGAACGGATGCAGCCTACGGATGTCAAGCAGGTGTACATTCCGTATGGAACTGCGCGTTGAAGATTAAACTTTGGCGGGGACCAGCACTGGGGCGGTTGTTAGTAGCTGGTCTTCGAAGGTGTAGTCGGGCTTGGGAAATACATTGTGGCGGAGATACCACTTGTAGGTTTCTTTCAGGCCTGTGGCGAAGTCGGTGGGCTTGAATTTCAGGACTCGCTGGGCTTTCGCTGTGACTTGCGTGATCGGGGGGACGTCGACGTAGTTGCCGAAGTAGAGCTTGGGGCCCATGGGATGGCCGCCGGCTCTCAGGATGTATTCACGGGGGATGCGGACGAATTTCACGGGCTTTTTGCAGACCTTCGCGAAGGCTTCGACGACTTCGGCTTGGGACAGGGGCCTAGCGTTGGCGATGTTGAAGGCATGGCCGATGGCGGCTGGTTCATCCATCACTTTGAGGCAAGCCTTTACCAGATCCTTCACGTAGATGAATTGCGCCAGACGGCGGCCGTCGCCGGGGAGAATGATCTGGCGGTTGGCTCGCAGGCGGTCCCAGAAGAAGGCTTCGCGATAGAGATTGTTGCCGGGGCCGTAGACGAAGGGCGGACGGAGGGTGACGACCGGCAGGCCGATACGTTGATGGAGGCGGAAGAGGGCGCGCTCGCTCATGGCTTTATTGCGGGTGTAGAGCTCGGGCGCGTCGTCGGGAGCGAGGGCGTCGCCTTCGTGATGATTGAGGCCGTCGCCATAGGCGGCTACGCTCGACATAAATATATAGCGATGGAGGCCGGAGCCGCCGAGGGCGCGGACACTGGATTCTATGTGGCCGGCGGTGGTGCCGCGCTCCCAATCGTAAACGTTATCGAAGACGATGTCGAATTTCTTGCCGGCCAAGGCGAGCTTCATGGCCTGGCCGTCGTTGCGATCGGCTTGGATATTTTTAACGCGGCGGCCCAGATCGTGGCGCGGACGGCGATGCAGCACCGTCACCGCATGATCGGCTTTCAGAAGCTCCGCCACGAGAAGACGGCCGATGAACCTGGTTCCACCAATGACAAGGCAATTCATGCGCGAGTCGTTTCAAGATCGGGGATCAGTCGTAATACTCCTGGCCCAGGTGCGTGATCAAATCCTCACCGCGCATCCAGCGGAGAGTGTTTTTCAACTTCATGAGCTGGATGAAAATATCATGCTCGGGATAGAGGCCGGGGGCGTGCATCGGTGCTTTGAAATAGAACGAGAGCCATTCCTGAATGCCGCGCATGCCGGAGCGCTGCGCGAGGTCCATGAAGAGGACCAGGTCGAGGACGAGCGGGGCGGCGAGGATGGAATCGCGGCAGAGAAAATCGATTTTGATCTGCATGGGATAGCCGAGCCATCCGAAGATATCGATGTTGTCCCAGCCTTCCTTGGCGTCGCCGCGCGGAGGATAGTAATTGATGCGGACGGCGTGGTAGAAATCCTTGTACAGCTCGGGGTGAAGCTTGGGCTGGAGGATCTGGTCGAGGACGCTGAGCTTGGTCTCTTCCTTACTCTTGAAGGAGCCGGGATCTTCGAGGACTTCGCCGTCGCGGTTGCCAAGAATGTTCGTGGAAAACCAGCCGCTGAGGCCAAGCATGCGGGCTTTGAGGCCCGGCGCGATGAGGGTCTTCATGAAGGTCTGGCCGGTTTTGAAATCCTTGCCGCAGACGGGGAGATTGCGATCGCGGGCCAGCTCCAGCAGGGCGGGCATATCGGTGGTCAGGTTCGGGGCGCCGTTGGCGAAGGGGATTCCGGACTTGAGCGCGGCGTAGGCGTAGATTTGACTGGGCGCGATTTCGGGATCGTTCTTCATCAGGCCGCATTCGAAGTCTTTGAGGGTCTGATGAACGGCGGCGGGGCGATGGAAGACTTCTGTCGATCCGCACCAGATCATGACGGAGCGGGAAACGCCGTTGGTTTCCTGGAAATTCCGGATGTCATCCATCAGCATCTCGGCCTTATCCATCTTCGAGCCGGTCTCTTTCACATTTGGGCCGTTGATGCGCTTGACGTATTCCTGATCGAAGACGGCTTTCATCGGCTTGATCGCCGAGAGGGGTTCCTTCAGCTTTTCAAGCTGAGGGGCTTCGAGCACGCGGGCATTGGCGGCGGCTTCGTAAGCCGTATCCTCATAAATATCCCAGCCGCCGAAAACGAGGTCGTTCAAACCGGCCAGGGGAACGAAATCCTTGATCATCGGGGTGCGATTATCGGTGCGCTTGCCGAGGCGGATAGTGGCGAGCTGAGTGAGCGATCCGACCGGCACGGCCATGCCGCGCTTGATGGCTTCGACGCCGGCGATAAAGGTGGTGGATACAGCGCCGATGCCGGGAATTAAGACGCCGAGCTTGCCATCCGCGGGCGCAATCTTGATATTTTCTTGCGAGGACAAACCGTAGAACTCCTATGACGCGTACTAGACGTGGGAATGCTTAAGATATACTAACATTTTATGCCCAATCGCGCGACTGCCGCGGCGCTATCCGTTGCTATTTCCGCGATCGTCGTTGACGATGAGAAGCTCGCGTCGGATGAACTGGCGTACCAGTTGAAGGAGTTTCCGGATGTCGAGGTGATCGCGACGGCGTCGAATGGACTGGAGGCGGTCCAGTTGATCGTGGACCTGGAGCCGGACCTGGTTTTTCTGGACGTGCAGATGCCGGGGCTCGACGGCATGGGGGTCCTGCGGAAGCTGCGGGAGAAGAATATTCCGCTGCCTTATTTCGTGATGGCGACGGCTTACGATCAGTATGCGGTGGAGGCGTTCAAGTGGGAGGCGCTGGATTATCTGCTGAAGCCTGTTGAGAAAGAACGGCTGGCGCAGGCGATTGATCGGGCTCGAAAAGGGGTGGCCGAGCGGCAGAAAGCGGCGCCGGCGGAACTTCCCGCGCCGAAGCCTTCGTTGCAGAGGACCAAGCTGCTGGTGAAGAACAATCAGCGGAATTTCATCGTCGATGCGCAGGACGTGGTGTACGCGACGATTGAGGATGGGCTGATTACGGTGGTCGCGTCGCATCTGGAGGGGCAATCGAATTACAGAACGATTGAAGAGCTGCAATCGAACCTGGATGCCGATACGTTCTGGCGGGTACACCGGTCGTATCTGGTGAACATCCATCGTATTAAAGAGGTCATCCCGTGGTTCAAATCGAGTTTCCAATTGCGGATGGATGACAAGAAACAGACCGAGATTCCGGTGAGCCGGGTGCAAACAAAGCGTCTGCGGGCGCTATTAAAGCTGTGACCTTCGGTATATTGAAAGCGTCTACTACACATGGCCTCGAATCTGGTTCTTGATGAGGAAACACACGTCGGGAACTACTTCGTCTCGAATTATCCGCCCTATTCGTTCTGGAGTGAGCATAACGTAGGGGACGCGTACGCGGCACTGGATCGTGCGCCGGAGCCGAATACGCCGCTTGGCGTATACCTGCACATTCCGTTTTGCCGGAAGCGCTGTACTTTTTGCTATTTCAAGGTTTATACGGATAAGAACGCATCCGAGATTGAGGGATATCTCGATGCGGCGATGAAAGAGCTGGAGATTTACTCAAAGAAGGCGTTCATCGGCGCGCGCAAGCCGAAATTTATTTATTTTGGCGGAGGGACTCCGTCCTATATATCGTCGAAGCAATTGACGGCGACGGTCGACACGATGAAGCGGCTGCTTCCTTGGGATGAAGTGGAGGAGGTCGCATTCGAATGCGAGCCGGGCACGTTGACCGAGGGCAAGCTTCGCACGATTAAGGATCAGGGCGTCACGCGGCTGAGCCTGGGCATCGAAAATTTCGACGACCATATTTTAGAGATCAATGGACGGGCGCATCGCTCGAAAGAAGTGGCGCGGTCGTACGAGTTTGCGCGGTCGATCGGGTTTCCGCAAATCAACATCGACCTGATCGCGGGCATGATCGGCGAGACGGAAGCCAATTGGCAGGATTGCATCGGAAAGACGATCGAGCTGCAGCCTGATTCGGTGACGATTTATCAGATGGAAGTGCCGTACAACACCGGGATCTTTAAAGAGATGAAGATCATGGGGCAGACGACGGCTCCGGTAGCCGATTGGAAGACCAAGCGGCGCTGGGTGAGCGATGCGTTCGCGGCGCTGGAACAAGCCGGATATTCAGTGGCGAGCGCTTACACTGCGGTGAAGGATTCGTCGAAAGCGAATTTTTTGTATCGCGATCTGCTGTGGGCCGGGGCGGACTTGATCGGCGCGGGTGTGGCGTCTTTCTCGCACGTCGGCGGCACTCATTTTCAAAATCTGCACGATTGGGACCCGTATCTGGCGGCGATCAATCGCGGTGAATTGCCGATTTATCGCGCGTTGACGCCGAATCCGGAAGAGCGGATGATTCGCGAGTTCGTGCTGCAACTGAAGCGTGGGCACATCGAGAGCGCGTATTTCCAGGGTAAATTCGGCGTCGACGTCGAGCGGCGATTCGAGGAACCGCTCCAGAATTTGAAAGACCGTGGTTTTCTCGCGACGGACCATGGCCGGCTGCTTCTGAATCGCGACGGGCTGCTCCAGGTCGACCGGCTGCTATATGACTTCTTTCTGCCACAGCACCGGACGGCCCGCTATGCCTGAACTTATTGAAACTACTTCCGCTCTCGACCTTCTCTATCCGCTCAACGAATTTTACGAGCAGGCAGGCTTAGCGCTGCCTTCAGCCAGGCGCATCAACGGGCGGGAAATGCCGGAGCCTTATCGCCGGCTGCTGGTTCACGATCGCGACATGACGCCAACGCTCGAAGCCGCTTATGATCGAAAGATGAATCTGCGCGTGCTGAAATACGAGCTCAGAGACGAGGTCTTTTCGCGCGAGATCGTATTGATTCCGGAAGGCAGCGAGTCACCGGTGGTTTTTGGCGCGATCAAGATTTTCCTGGACGAGTTCCCGGCGCAGGCTCGCGAACTGGTGCTGGAGCGCAAGCTGCCTATGGGCACGATTCTGGAATCGCAAGGAATCAAGCATTTCAGCCAGCCGGACGGATTTTTCGAAGTTGAGGCTGACGGCGCCATCTGCCAGGCTTTGGGGATTCCTGGCCCGGTGCGGCTCTATGGCCGCCGTAACATTCTGGGCAACAGTACGGGTCGAAAATTAGCGCAGGTTTTGGAAATTCTTCCGCCTGCTTCAAAAGGTCTTCATGAATAATTACGACGCAATCGTGATTGGCGGCGGTCCCGCCGGTTCTACAGCCGCGGCGACGCTGGCACTCAAAGGACGCAAAGTTGTTTTGCTCGAAAAAGAGAAGTTTCCGCGCTACCACATCGGCGAATCGCTGCTGCCGTATGGCTATTTCACGATGGAGCGCATCGGCGTTCTCGACAAGATGAAGAAGTCGGCCTTCACGAAAAAATATAGCGTGCAGTTTGTTAACCCCGATGGCCGCGCGTCGGTCCCGTTTTACTTTCACACCCACTTGCAGCATGAAGCCGCACAAACCTGGCAGGTGTTGCGTAGCGAGTTCGACCAACTGCTGCTGGACAACGCGCGCGAAAAAGGCGCGGTGGTTCACGAAGAGACGACCGTTCGCGAAGGCATCTGGGAAGACGGCGCGGTGGTGGGCGTTAAAACCGCGGCGGGCGTTGAATTCCGCGCGCCGATCACCATCGACGCGACGGGCCGCGACGCTTTTTTCGTCAGCCGCAGCGGCTGGAAAATTCGCGATCCGTACTTGAACAAGATCGCCGTCTGGACCTATTACAAGGGCGCCAAGCGCGATTCGGGATACGACGAGGGCGCAACTACGGTCGCTTATGTGCCGGAAAAAGGCTGGTTCTGGTACATTCCTCTGGCCGGCGATATCGTGAGCGTCGGCGTGGTTGCGGAGAAAGATTATCTCTATAAGGACTCGAAAGATCTGAAAGAGATTTTCGACGCCCAAGTCGAGCGCAATACCTGGATTAAGGATCATCTCGCGGTGGGCGAACAGACCGGACCTTATCGCGTGACAGGGGAGTATTCGTATCGCTCCCGGCACTGCGGAGCTAAAGGCCTGATCCTCACCGGCGACGCTTTCGCGTTTCTCGATCCGGTGTTTTCCTCCGGTGTGTTCCTCGCTCTTTATAGCGGCGAGATGGGCGCGAACTTCGCCGACGTGTGTCTGACGGACAACGATTTTTCGGCCTCGCGCTTTGTGCAGTATGGAACCGATCTGTGCAAGAGCATCGAATCGATGCGGGCGTTGGTCTACGCGTTTTACGACCATAACTTCAGCTTCCGCGGCTATTTGAAGGAATTTCCCAACATGAAAGGCGACGTGACGGACTGCCTGATCGGCAATCTGCTGCACGATTTCCAGCCGATGTACGACGGCATGGCGAAGCATGCCAAGCTACCGGAGCCGTTGAAGCACGGTGCGCCGCTGCTTCAGGAAGAAACGGCCTCCGTTCCAGTGTGAGCGCCCCGATCCGCGGTCTGCTCGACAAAATCCTGCCGGGCAATCTATTCTACGCGCGCAAACTCGAGTCGCTCGACTCGCTTGATAATCTCTTCACTCTTAAACAGGAATTGATCGCCGATCAGGCCGCGAACCCGCCCTACGGTACGAATCTGACATTCCCGCTCGACCGCTATACGCGCTTCTGTCAGACCAGCGGCACGTCCGGACATCCGCTCCACTGGCTGGATACGCCGGAAAGTTGGAGCTGGATGCTCGACAACTGGGATCGCGTATACCAAGCGGCAAGTATCACATCGAACGATCACATTTTCTTCGCGTTCTCCTTCGGACCCTTCCTTGGATTCTGGACCGCGTTCGAAGCGGCCACACGTATGGGAGCGCTGGCGATCCCCGGCGGAGGAATGCGCACCGCGGTTCGTCTGCGCACCATTTTAGAAACACGCGCCACCGTGCTCTGCTGCACGCCCACTTATGCGATTCGCCTGGCGGAAGCGGCTACCGAAGAAAAAATTGATATGGGTCACTCCAACATTCGCCGCATCGTGGTCGCCGGCGAACCGGGCGGCAGCATCGCTGCGACTCGCGGACATATTGAAAAACTGTGGCCCGGCGCACGCGTGGTGGATCACCACGGCATGACGGAGACTGGTCCGGTAAGCTACGGCTGCCCGATGCGCCCCGGCGTTCTGCATGTGATCGAATCCTCCTTCGTTGCCGAGGTGATCGACGGAGAATTGATCCTCACGAATTTAGGCCGCATCGGCTCTCCGCTGATCCGCTACCGCACCGGCGATGTGGTTCACGCCGTTCGCGGCCAATGTATCTGCGAGTCGAGCGACGTCGCGCTCGAAGGCGGCATTCTGGGACGTACGGACGATATGGTGGTGGTGCGCGGCGTCAATATTTATCCCAGCGCGGTGGAAGAAGTTCTTCGCTCCGAAGGCGTCACCGAGTATCGAGTGGAGGTGCGCACCGAACGCGCGCTCACCGAGTTGCATATTCAAGTGGAAGCGGAATCGGGCGCGACCCATCGGCTGGAAGCTGCGCTGACCAACGCCCTCTCGCTTCGAATTCCTGTGTCGAGCGTCGTCAGCGGCACCCTGCCGCGCTTCGAAGCGAAAGCCAAGCGCTGGATTCGCTATGATCGGTCCTGATGAATCGCGAATATCATAAGTGGTACAGTCCCAGCCTGGGGCGCGACATGGAAATGCTGGTGTTCGGACACGGCGGCCTGCCTGTGATCGTGTTTCCCACCTCGATGGGCCGTTTTTTTGATTATGAAAATCGTAACATGATCGGCGTGATCGGGGATCAATACGAGCACGGGCAGATCCAGGCCTTTTGCGTCGATTCGGTGGATGCGGAGAGCTGGTATAACAAGTCCGTCCATCCCGCCTTACGTGCGGCGCGGCACGTGCAATATGACCAGTATCTTGCGAATGAACTGGTGCCGTTTGTCCGTTCGCGCAACGCATTGCCGGAACTCGCCGTCACCGGATGCAGCTTCGGCGGCTACCATTCGGTCAACTTCGCGCTGAAGCATCCGCAATTGGTAACGCAATGCATCAGCATGGGCGGGGCGTTCGATATCCATCAGTTTCTGGACGGCTACTACGACGACAACTGCTACTACAACTGCCCTCCGGATTTTCTGCCGGGCTTGAACGATCCGGCCATCTATCGGCAGCGGATGATCCTTGCGACCGGCGAGACCGATATTTGCCGTTCTGAAAATGAGCGGCTGTCGGGCATCATGGCGGCGAAAGGAATCCCGCACACGCTCGACATCTGGGGCGATGGCGCGGGGCATGATTGGCCTTGGTGGGAGAAGATGGTCGTGAAATTTCTCTAGCTCGCAGAAATTTCCTGGCGCACGGGTTTTGCTGATACCATGCGAACAGTATGCGAAAAATCGGTGTCATCTATGGGATGGAGAACACGTTTCCGCCGGCTCTGGTCGACCGCATCAATGGGATGCGCGTCGAGGGCGTCAAGGCCGAGCATATCCATATCGGCGGAATTAAGATGGCGGAACCTTCGGGCTATCGCGTCATTATAGATCGCATCAGCCACGATATCGCTTTCTATCGCGCCTATTTGAAAAACGCCGCGCTGAGTGGAACAACGGTGATCAATAATCCGTTCTGGTGGGGCGCGGACGATAAGTTTTTCAACTACGCGCTGGCCTCGAAAATCGGCGTCGCGGTGCCTCCCACGGTGCTGCTGCCGCACAAAGCGCATCCGCCAGGGACCACCGCGCAATCGATGCGCAACCTGATCTATCCGCTGAATTGGGAAGAAATTTTCGATTACGTCGGGTTCCCGGCGTTCCTGAAACCGTTCAGCGGCGGCGGTTGGAAGAGCGTCTATAAAGTCGATACGCCGGCCGAGCTTTTTTCCGCCTATGACGAAACCGGCGATCTCTGCATGACGCTCCAGAAGGCCGTCGACTTCACCGAGTATTATCGCTGCTACGTGGTTGGCCAGCAGAAGGTCCACATTATGCAGTACGATCCGCGGCGTCCGCATGCGCATCGCTACGTGCATGACGGTCCTCCGATCAATCCCACCATGTACCGGAGAGTGGAAGACGATTGTTTGAAATTATGCCGGGCGCTGGGCTACGATCTCAATACGGTGGAGTTCGCGGTGGAAGACGGAGTCCCTTACGCTATCGATTTTCTGAATCCGGCGCCCGATGCCGAATTGCAATCGGTCGGCAAAAAGAATTTCGATTGGATCGTGGATGCGGTCGCCGAATATGCCGTGGAAGAAGCTCTCAAGGAGCCTAAACCGGTGGAAATGCGCTGGGCGGCGTTCCTCTCATGAGCCGCCCCAGCTTCACCATCGGCATCGAGGAAGAGTATCAGACCATCGATCCGGTGACGCGCGATCTGCGCTCCCACATCGATGCCGAAATCATCGCCAAGGGCAAGATGCAGCTCAAGGAAGCGGTGAAGGCGGAGATGCATCAGAGCGTGGTCGAGGTGGGCACCGGGATCTGCAATAACATTCAGGACGCGCGCGAGGAAGTTCGCCAGCTTCGCGGCGCCATCATCACGCTGGCGCGCGAGAACGGTCTGCGGCTCGCCGCTTCCGGCACCCATCCTTTTGCCGATTGGCGCAAGCAGGAAATTTATCCGGACGAGCGGTATTACACCATCGTCGAAGACATGAAGACGGTCGCACGCGGCAATCTGATTTTCGGGTTGCACGTGCATATCGGCGTCGAGGATCGGGAGACGGCGATTCATTTGATGAATGCCGCCCGTTATTTCGTTCCCCATCTGCTGGCGCTCTCGGCCAATTCGCCGTTTTGGACCGGTATGGATATGGGCCTGAAGTCTTATCGATGTAAAGTGTTTGACAAGTTTCCGCGCACCAATATCCCCGATTATTTTCCGAGCTGGGGCGAATATCAAAACTTCGTCGACCTGCTCGTCAAGACCAATTGCATCGACAACGCGAAGAAGATCTGGTGGGACATTCGCCCGCATCCGGTCTTCACTACGCTTGAATTCCGCTGCTGCGATATCCCCATGTGCCTCGATGAAACGATTTCGCTGGCAGCATTGATCCAGGCCACCGTGGCAAAATTATATAAGCTGCATGAGGCGAATCAGGGCTTCCGTCTTTACCGGCGGGCGCTGATTATGGAAAATAAGTGGCGCGCCGCGCGCTACGGCCTCGATGGCAAGCTGATCGATTTCGGACGCCGCGTGGAAGTTCCGATGCGCGATCTGGTGGAAGAATATCTGGCCTTTGTCGACGACGTGGTCGATGAGCTGGGATCGCGCGAAGCGATCAACGGCATTCGCAAGATCGTGCAAAATGGAAACGGCGCGGACCGTCAACTCCGCGTCTTCAAAGAAACAGGAGATTTGACGAAAGTGGTGGATTACATCATTGAAGAGACGGAAACGTCGGTATTCGCGGGAGCGGCGCGTTGATTAAAGTTCCCTTCGATCCCGAATTTTCACAAGGCGCCCGCAATGCGGTGAACGTCTGCCTCCGCATCCAACCGGAAGAAAAGGTCACGTTGATTACAGATCATGCGTGCCTCGAAATCGCCGCCAGCCTTGCCGCGGAGCTGGATACGCTGGGCGCGCCCTACAACACTTTTGTGCTCGAAGAACTAGCCCCGCGTCCGCTGGTCGACATGCCGAAGGCGGTGCTCGATGACATGGAGACCAGCCAGGTGAGCATTTTCGCCGTGGTCGCTCAGAAGAATGAATTGCGCACGCGCATGCAGATGACCGACGTCGTCAATCGCCGCAAGATCCGGCACGCGCACATGGTCAACATCGAGCGCCGCATCATGCTCGAAGGAATGCGCGCCGACTTCGAAAAAGTGGACGCGCTGAGCGTTAAGGTGTGGGAGATTGCCACCGCTTCGCACAAAGTTCGCGCCCGCACCGCCGCCGGCACGGATATCGTGGCCGACCTCAATCCGGATTACAAATGGCTCAAGACCAGCGGCATTATCAGCCCGAATAAATGGGGCAATCTTCCCGGCGGAGAAGTGTTCACCACGCCTGGCGAAGTCAACGGAACATTCGTGATCGACGGAGTGGTGGGCGATTATCTCTGCGCCAAGTACGGCGACCTGCGCCAGACGCCTTTGACGATCCACGTCGAAAAAAATCGCCTCAAAGACGCGGCGTGCACCAATCGCGAATTGCAGGAGGAGTTCTGGCGCTATACTCACACCGATGAAAATAGCGATCGCGTAGGGGAGTTCGCCATCGGCACCAACATCGGCCTGCACGGCGTGATCGGGAACATTTTGCAGGATGAAAAAATTCCGGGAATTCACATCGCCTTTGGGAATCCTTACGGCGCGCATACCGGCGCGAAGTGGGATTGTTCCACGCACATCGATGTGGTGGGAACGAAATTCGACATCTGGGCCGACGACCGGCAAATCATGCGTTCCGGCGAGTTTTTGATTTAAATGATTCCCGAACTCCGGCGCCGGTTCAACGAACGCTATACGCCGGAGCGTTACCAGCGCTTCTTGAAAATGCTCGACGATGGTTGCGGAACGCACGTCAAATTCCGCAACTGCGAGACGCCCTGTTTTTTCCCGCAATCGTTGATGGATCGAATGGAGAGCGATGGGCGGGAGTTGATTCAGCAGTTGATGGCGCCGGAGTATTTGAAGCGCAGCGATCAGACCATTCCAGCCGAGTACCGAGTGCCCCACGAAGACGCGCGGCCGTTGTTCATTCAAGTTGATTTCGGATTGACGCAGACCCTCGAACCTAAGCTGGTGGAGATCCAGGCATTTCCTTCGCTCTACGCGTATCAGCCGTTCCTGCAACGGACTTATTTAAATGCGTACGATCTGGACGTCGCACCGGACCCGCCGTTCGAAGCCGAATTTCGCCGCGCCGTGCTGGGTAGCCACGATCCTGAAAATGTGGTGCTGCTCGAAATCGATCCGCAGCAGCAAAAGACTCTTCCTGATTTCCTGTTGACGGAAAAGCTGCTCGGCATTAAGACGGTTTGCATTACGAAAGTCGAGAAGCGCGGCAACCGCTTGTTTCACGACGGCGTGCCAATTGAGCGGATCTACAACCGCGTGATCGTCGACGAATTGCAGAGGAAGAAAATCCAATTGCCGTTCGATTATCGTAACGATTTACAGGTGGAGTGGGCTGGACATCCGAACTGGTATTTCCGGATCAGCAAATTTTCGCTGCCGTTTTTGAAGCATCCCTCGGTGCCGCGCACTCATTTTTTGAGCGAAGGGGTGCCGGACGATTTGGAGAACTGGGTTTTGAAACCGTTGTATTCGTTTGCGGGATTGGGCGTCGTGGTCGGCCCGACGCGCGAAGATATCTCCCGCGTGGAGAACCCTGACGAGTATATTTTGCAGGAGCGCGTCAATTTCGCATCGCTCATCGAAACACCGCATGGACCGACCAAAGCGGAGATTCGGATGATGTATATCTGGCTCGACGAGCTGCGGTCCGTGACGACGATCATCCGTATGGGACGCGGAAAAATGATGGGCGTCGACCATAACCGCGACCTGGAATGGGTCGGCGCGTCGTCGGCCTTTATTGTTCCGCAACCGTTATAAAGGAAACGATTGAAGCAAATCGAAGCAAAACATCCGGCGGCGATTCGCTGGTTTCACTGGATTAATTTTCCGCTGCTCGGCATCATGATCTGGAGCGGCATGCTGATCTATTGGGCAAACGACGTTTACACCATCGGATGGGGCAAAACGACGCTTTTTCATTTCTTCCCGCAGCGTTTTTACGATGCGTTCGGCTTCAACGCGCGGCTCGCGGAAGGAATGGCCTGGCATTTCCTGTTCATGTGGCTGTTCGCGATCAACGGCGTCTGCTACGTCCTCTACACGATGATTTCGGGCGAGTGGCGCTATCTGGTTCCGAACCGCAAAACCTTGCGCGAAGCGATCCAAGTGGTCCTTCACGATCTGCATTTGAGCAGCACCCCGCTGCCGCGCCAGAAATTCAACGGCGCGCAGAAGATCGCTTATTCCAGCATCATCCTGATGGGGTTTGGATCGTTGGTGACCGGCCTTGCCATCTGGAAATCGGTGCAATTCGGCTGGTTGACGGCGTTGCTGGGAGGATACGCCGCGGCTCGCGTGGAACATTTCCTGCTCACCATGGGCTACGTGTTTTTTTTCGTGATTCATATTTCGCAGGTCATAAAAGCCGGATGGAATAATTTTCGTGCGATGGTCACCGGATTCGAGGTGGTAGATGATTGCGACTTATCGTGAAATTTCCCGCCGGACGCGGCGCAGCTTTCTAACCGGAGGAATCGCCGCCGCCGCGGGCTTAGGGACATGGGAATGGATTCGCAAAAGCTTTCACGAAGGCGGCATCCCACGGCCGCTGCGTCGGGCCGAACAAGCGGACGATGTGTTTTCCCATGCCCTGTTCAGCGAAACGCGCCTCGCCAAGACATTCAGCCGCGCGGAGATCACCGAAGCGCGCGTGAATAGCGACATAGGAATCCAGGATGATCCGGAGCCCGATTGGAAGCTGGAGATTGAGGGAGGGAGCGCGATCCTGCTCGATCAAATCAAGGCGCTGCCCAAAGTGGAGCAGATCACGCAGTTCAAATGTATTGAAGGATGGAACTACATCATGAAATGGGGCGGCGCGAAATTTTCCGATTTCGCTGCGGCCTATGCGCCCAGCGGGGCGACGCAGAAACCGTGGGTCGGCCTCGAGACGCCGGATGGAGATTACTACGTCGGCCTGGATCGCGCGTCGGCGATGCATCCGCAGACGCTGCTCGCGTACGAAATGAATAGTGAGCCGCTGACGAACGCTCACGGCGCGCCGCTGCGGCTGCTGATTCCGGTGAAGTACGGAATCAAGAACCTGAAGCGAATCGGAAAAATCACGTTTAGCGATACGAAGCCGAGGGATTATTGGGCGGAGAACGGATATGATTACGATTCGGGATTCTAAAGGTGAGTTACAATTCAATCGTGGAACTGACGCCGGAACAGCAGCAATTGGTGGAACTCGCTACACGCGTCCCGCTGTCGGATATTCGGACCGCGAGGCGCGTTCTGGAGGCATTGATTGTTGATCCATTGTGGCTCGCTCTCGAGTCCGCGCCCTACGATGATGAGGCTGTAACTCCGGAGGATGAAACCGCCCTTGCGGAAGCCGAGGTTGCGTTCTCACAAGGAAAAATAACCCCACACGAGGAAATCCTGCGCGAGTTCGGAATCGAATGAAAAGGTTTGTCGGCTGGACCCCGGCGGCGAAGACTCAACTCCGGGCGCTGGATCGACAGATCGCGATCGAGATCCTGCATGCGATTGACCGCTACATGGTCAACGGTGAAGGGGACATCAAGCAACTATCCACACCTTTAGGTGGCTTGCGGCTCCGCGTCGGAGAGTGGCGAGTCCTCTTTAAACCATTGAAAAGCGAGAACTCTATCTTGATTTCCAAGGTAGCCCACCGCAGCGTTGCCTATCGCGCTTAGGCCCTCGCCGCGCGATGCCGGCTGTAGCTGAAATACACTACCAGACCGATGGCGAGCCACACGAAAAACCGGATCCAGGTCAGCAGCGGAAGACCCATCATTAAGATCACGCAGCAGATGATGGAGAGGATCGGCACGAAGGGAACGAACGGGACCCGGAAGCTGCGCGGACGTTCCGGTTGTTTCTTGCGCAGCACGATCACGCCGGCCGAGACTACGACGAACGCGAATAATGTGCCGATGTTCGAAAGCTCAGCGAAGGTATCGATGTCCCACAAGCCCGCGGGCAAGCCGACGACGAAACCGGCGATCCAGGTCGAGATATGAGGCGTCTGATACAGCGGATGAACTCTCGAAAATAACCCCGGCAGCAGCTTGTCGCGCGCCATCGCGAACCAGATGCGCGCCTGTCCGTATTGATACACCAGTAAGGACGAGATCATCCCCATCAGCGCCCCCGCTGTGACAATCACACGCAGCCGGTTGTAGCCCAGAGTTTTGAGAGCGGCCGCGACGGGCGAATCCGGGTCCAGCGTTTTCCAGTTGGCGATGCCGGTCAGCACAATGGCGACACCTCCATAAAGGATGGTGCAAATGATCAGCGTGGCGATGATGCCGAACGGCAAATCGCGCTGCGGGCGCTTGCACTCCTCGGCCGCGGTGGAGATGGAATCGAAGCCGATGTAGGTGAAGAACACGATCGAGGCGCCGGTCAGGATGCCGGAGAATCCGTTCGGCGCGTAGGGATGAAAATTGCGGGTATCGACCGCCTTCGCGGCGCCGATGCAGAAAAACAGAATCGCCGCGATCTTGATGATCACCATCGTGGTGTTGGCGTTCGCGCTTTCCTTCACGCCGCGAACCAGAACCCAGGTGACGGCCATGGTGATCAGCAGCGCGGGAATGTTGAAAATTCCTCCCGGCTGGCCAGCCGCGGGAAACATCGGATAGGCAATCGCGGGCGGCAGATGGTATCCGAACAGATTATCCGAGAGGTCCTGCAAATACGCCGAGAATCCGACCGCGACCGACATGTTTGAAACGGCGTATTCGAGGATCAGATCCCAGCCGATGATCCAGGCGATAATCTCGCCCAGAATCGCGTAGGCGTACGTGTACGCGCTGCCCGCGATGGGAATCATCGAGGCCAGTTCGGCGTAGCAGAGGCCTGCCAGCAGACAGGCGACGGCTACCAGTAAAAATGAAATCGTGATGGCCGGACCGGCGCCCGGCCGCCCCATAGTGGACGCGGCATGGCCTCCGGAGGTGATCAGGTCGAGCACCGTTGCGTGCAGCAACGACTCGACCTTCTCCACTTTGCCCAGCGCCGCAGTACCGGTGACGGTGAAAATACCGGAGCCGATCACCGCGCCGACCCCCAGGAACGCCAAACTCCACGGCCCGAGCGTCTTCCGGAGTTGCCTCTGCGGCTCCTGCGAAGACGCGATCAGATCGTCGATGCTCTTGGTGCGGAAGAGGGTCGACATCAGGGCAGATTTTATATCAAGCGGCTGCTAACGCTTGCGCTGGCCCTTGACGACTTTCTTCACCTTGCGTTTTTGCGAGCCGCGGTCAACGTCGTTGGCTCGTTTCGCCTTCGGAGCGGCCTTCTTACGCGCGGTGCGCTTCAGCTTCTTGCGTTCATCTTTATCGGTAATTGTCTTAGTATTCATTCAATCTTGATTCCTGCAAATTTCGCGATCAGTTTCTTCAAACCGTAGGCCGGAAAATTAACGGTTACCTTCGTGTCCTCGCCTGAGCCTTCCAGGCGCAACACGGTGCCACGGCCGTACTTGGCGTGCTCGATCACCGAGCCTGGGCCAACCTTCTTTGCTGCTTTCTTAACAACCGGCGCTGGCGCACTCGCAACCGGAGCAGGCTTGGGAGCCGCTGCTCCAATCCCTTGCGGAACCGGCATCCCTTTCTCGGAAAAGAACTGCTTAATGTTCTCAACCGAGTTGTAAGTCTTCCCAGTATAAAGGTTTCGGCGAGCAGTTTCGCGGACCTCATGGCGCTCCGCATAAAGATCGATGCCTTGGATCGATCGGACGCTTTCGATCAGCCCCGGCGGGACCTCTTTCAGGAAGCGGGAGCGGATCGACGGCTCCGGCTGTCCTCCTCCAAAACGCCGGCGATAACGGGCCCACGTGAGGTGCAGTTTCTTCTCGGCGCGGGTCATGCCGACGTAACACAATCGGCGCTCCTCTTCCATCGCGCTTTCAAGATTTAATGAACGGCTGTGCGGAAAAAGGCCTTCTTCGAGGCCGGCGATAAACACAACTGGAAATTCCAGGCCTTTGGCGTTATGCATCGTGAGCAGCGAGACGGCCGCGCGGCTGTCGTTCGAATCGGCGTCGGCGACCAACGCGGCATGATCGAGAAAATCGCGAATACTTTCGCCTCGTTCGCCCGCATCGACTGCCGCGTTGAGCAGTTCGTCGAGGTTGGCCAGGCGCGTCTTCGCTTCTTCGGTATTTTCCTCTTCCAGCATTTTGCGATAGCCGGTGCGCTCCATTAAATCGCGCAGAGAATCGGCGATGGAGCGCGATTCGACCTGCGAGCCGAGCTCGCTAATCATGCGATGAAAAGCCGATAACGCCGCTTCGGCGCGCCCGGGGAAAACGCGTTCTTCAAGCATCTGGCCGAGCGCGGACCATAACGCTAAATTGCGTTGCAGCGCATACTGCTCCACCTGCTCAATGGTGGTGCGGCCGATACCGCGGGCTGGCGTGTTGATGATGCGCAGCAGACTGATGGAATCCTGAGGACTGACCAGCACCTTGAGATAGGCCAGAATGTCCTTCACTTCGGCGCGCTGATAGAAACTAAATCCGCCCACAACGATGTACTTTCGTCCATAGCGGCGTAGCGCTTCTTCAATCTGGCGGGATTGAGAATTGGTCCGATAGAGAATCGCCACGCGGTCCTTCGGATTTTCGGAGAGCGCCGCTTCTACTTTGTCGGCGATCCAGAGAGCTTCGTTTTCCGAGTCGGGCGCTTCGTACAACGAAATTTTCTGACCCGCTTCGGACTCAGTCCAGAGCCATTTCCCGATGCGCTCCGTGTTATTGGCGACCACCGCGCTGGCGGCTTCGAGAATGTTCTTTGTCGAGCGGTAATTCTGCTCCAGGCGAATGGTCACGGCACCGGGAAAATCGCGCTCGAAGTCCAGAATGTTGCGGATATTGGCGCCGCGCCAGCCGTAGATCGATTGATCCTCATCGCCTACCACGGCGATGTTTCCGCGCTCCGCGGTGAGCAGACGCATTAGCTCATATTGACTGCGGTTGGTGTCCTGATATTCGTCCACCATCAGGAATTCGTAGCGCCGATTCTGTCTTTCGCGGGTCGGCTGATCGTGCTGCAACAGGCGGACGGCTTCGAGCAGCAGGTCGTCAAAATCGAGCGCATTGGATTCGCGCAATTTGGCCTGATAGCGCTCGTAGACCACGGCAAAGCGCTTCGAAACTGGATCGGCGGCCTCGCGCTCCAGCTCCTCCGGCGTCTGTTTCTGGCTTTTCGCATTGCTGATTCTCGACAAAGCGGCGCGATAGGCCATGAATTTGTCGTCGAGGCCGAGCGATTTATAGACGCCTTTGAGGAGGCTGATCTGGTCATCGTCGTCGTAAATCGTGAACAGAGTGGTGAAACCGGGACGAATCTGGGCCAGCGGCGCACCTTCGCGGCGGAGCAGGCGGACACAAAAGGAGTGAAATGTGGCGACGGTGGGTAGTGAATCGGAGCCGATTCCGCTGACCAGCGACTGGACCCGGTCGCGCATCTCCCCGGCCGCTTTGTTGGTGAAAGTAACGGCCAAAATCGCCCAGCCAGGGACATGATGGGCGCTCATCAGGTGGGCGATTCGATGCGTGATGACGCGGGTTTTTCCGCTGCCGGCACCGGCAAGGATCAGAAGAGGGCCCTCAACATGTTCCGCCGCCTCGCGCTGGCGGGGGTTCAGGCCTGCGAGAAAATCCATGGATATTTCAGTTTACCACGGTGGATAATGTTCTCATTCTGAAGAACTTACTTTTAAATACCCACAAATGAGGGTATTGCCTGGTACGTTCTAGTACTGTACATCTTGAGTGCCATGACTAGCTACTCCCCCGACGCTCCTGGTGCTATCCAGGCGAGGCTAGCGTATCTCCGGCTTAGAAAAGTAGCTCTTGACGAGCTGATTCTGAGCGCGGAGCGCTATTTAGTTTACGAAATTTCCCCACTCAGAAAGGTACGGTTGGAGCGGCTATGCCCAGTGCGGATGCGCCGTTTTGCAGGAGCTGCCTGACCGGTTTGTGACAAATAGGGCGCGGAAAGGGGTCGTCCTATCGCGCCTTTTGTTGTAACCTAGCAGTGAGCCGGTGCGCCTTTTTCATTGTACAGATTGGGTTTTGACTACCGCGGGTTACTCCAAAGATGCCGTGGGCGGTAGTGGTTTGGTTGGCCATGCTGGTTGAATTCGAGCTCATCGAACGGGCTCGAAGCGGCGACGATAGCGCGTTTAACCAGATAGTGCAAGCGTACCGGAAGCGGATTCTGGGGACGATCTCCCGCACCATCGGCAGGCCTGAGGATGTAGAGGATGTGGGGCAGGAAGTTTTTCTGCGGCTGTATTATTCGCTGGATCAGTTGCGGACGCCTGAGGTTTTTGAACCTTGGCTGTACCGTTTGACGGTGAATGCCGCGTATGACTATTTGAGACGGCAGCGCCGGCGGCAGGAAAGCCGGATGTCGGATCTGAGCGAGCAGCAAGTAATGTTGGCGGATGCCGCGGCAGGCGGGAAACGCCAGGACGAAGAGCAACGTCGTACCAAGGTGAGGGAGCTGGCGCAGTCGCTTCTGGGGCAGGTTTCCGAGGAAGACCGGATTCTGCTTACATTAAAAGAAGTAGAAGGGCTGTCGCTGAAGGAACTCGAGAAGATTTATCGGGTTAATGAGAATGCCCTGAAAGTTCGTTTGTTCCGGGCGCGGCAGCGAGTGCTGAAGGCATTCGGTGCACAGGAAAACAAAGAGGCGGCGTCTAAAGTCGACTCTGGCAGTGCCGATGACTCGGAGTAGGGTGGAGGTATAGAATGGATCGCATGCATCACCAGGTTGACAAACTCGACGCACTGTTTGCGGAGTACAGGATGGCATGTCCCGACCCGGAGCCGAGCGCGGACTTCATGCCTGCGTTGTGGAGGCGGATTGAAGCGCGCCGCGTGGCGACAGTATCGGTATTCCGCCATTGGGCGCAGGTCTGCGTAATGGCCTCCGTGGCCCTGACGCTGCTGATCGGCGCCGTATTGATCCCGAAATTCCAGGAAAGCGCGGCGAACAGTTCCAGTTACCTGGAAGCGCTTTCGGCGGAGCACTCCTCCGATTACATTCATATGCTGGCAGGTGGTTCTCGGTGAAGCTGTCGCGGCTGACGATCGCCCTTTATGTGGGGCTGATTTTTGCGAGTGGGGCGGTTTTAGGAGTGTTCGGCCATTCGCTGTACGCCGTCAGCACCGTAAAAAGCAATCCGACGCCGGAGGCAGTTCGCAAGAAGAAGCTCGCCGAGATGCAATCCCGCATGAAGCTATCGGACGAGCAGGTTGCTAAGATCAATTCGATCTACGACGAAACCCGGGCCAAGTTTCACGAGGTGCGGGAGCGATACAGGCCTGAAATGGACGCGCTCGAAAAAGCACAACGGGATAAGGTTCGCTCGGTGCTTTCTCCAGAACAGCAGGCCGAATACGAGAGAATGCTAAAAGAGCGCGAGGAACAACAGAAACAGAACGGCGGCCGGGGTTCTGGCCCCGGCATTTAAGAATCCCCGCCCTCACGGGACGGGGTTATAGCCTCTGACGTAAAGTCGCGCTAGATCTTTACGAAGCCCATCGCGATCTTCTTCTTTGTTTCGTCAGCCACTTTCTTGGCCTCAGCGGCGTCCTTTACCTTCTGATACTTCTTCTGGAAACGGTCGACGCGGCCTTCGGTGTCGATCAGCTTCTGCTTGCCGGTGAAGAAGGGGTGGCAGTTGGAGCAGATTTCAACGCGCATATCGCCCTTGTGAGCGGAACGGGTCTGGAACTTATGACCGCAAGCGCAGGTCACAGTGATTGCTTCGTAGGCGGGGTGGATTCCGGCTTTCATAATATGTCCTTGGAAATTTAAGTCTACCACATGAGATGCAAAAAGCCCCGCTACGGCGCAAAAACATCGCCGGACGGGGCCCTTTGGGAATTTTCAGACTCGTCTTCGCGCGAGAGGGCCGTTCCACAGGAGCAGCGGCCTCGTCACTGAACGAAACCTGAACAGTAAGAGCAGTCGACGTTAAGAGTCGGCCACCTCACGCGTAGTTAGAGTTGAGTGATTACTACCAGATATCATTCGACTGGACCACCTCCTTTTTCAGTGATGCACTCATCATAATTCGGTCCAGCCGGGTTGTCAAATGATTTCTAAAACATTTTCGATTCAGAATGTTCTTACTGCGTCAGCGTGTAGTTCACGTCGATCTGAGTAATCACTTCCACCGCGTTTCCATTCAACAGCGTCGACTTGTATTGCCATTGGCTGACCGCTTCCTGGGCCGATGGCGACAGCAACGGATGGCCGGAAATGAGCTGTAAACTCGCGATGTTGCCTTCCCTGTCGATCAAGGCCGCGAACCGGACGGTTCCTTGAATCCTGGCCTGCTTGGCAAGCGGCGGATAGACGGGAGTTATCTTCTTCGTGAGGTTTGCGGATTGAACATTCCCGCCGACGCGGACGCGTTCGACGCCATTGGCGGGCGCGGGAAACTGAGGTGTTGCGGACACTTCGGGAGCGCCGCTGTCGTTTACGATGTGGTAATCCGGCTGCACCTCACTCAATTTGCCGGGGACGCCTCCGGCGATTCCACCACTGACGCCTCCGGAAATCCCGCCGCTGATGCCTCCTGCGACTCCGCCGGTGGGTGGGAGTATGATCATCAGCGTCGCGTCAGAACCGTTGGTTTTCAATATTGTGATCAAATGCTCGTCAACCTCCTTCACGGCCTCCCTCACTCGGGCGAAGTCGTTAGTGTTGAACGGATCGCCAACATGTACCGGAAGGCTTAAGCCGCGCACTTTCTCGGCCAAATCGTCAGGCAGTCCATTCGTCGTGATCGCTTTGAGGGACTGATACGTCACGGGAGGGCGGGACGCGGCCGCGTCTGTTACTATACGCGGAGCTGCCTCGAAGCGGATCGTGCTTTGCACCGTCGGCGGAAGGCCTCGGTCGGTCGAAAAATGCCAGTTGAGGACGCTCGCGAGCGCCGCGTTCCGAAGTTCGTCGGGTCCGCTGATCACGTGGGCGTCCGTGACCTCGCCTTTTGCATTCACGGCGCTTTCCACAACCACCGTTCCGGTCGCGGTGGCGCCCGACGGGTAGAAAACCGGCGAGCGATGCAGGATTTTCGCGCCTGGCTCTACGACGATGCCCAATCCATCGGCTACGGCCGATCCTTTGGCGACCGCGGGCGTTTGCGCGGGTGCTTGCATCGGGAACATCCAGACCGCCAGGCGAGCCGCGATCAGCGCGGCCGAACAGACGCTGGTAAAACTCAGGAACAGGCGAGGCTTCGACATACGGGTCTCCTTCAACACAGCTGCCACTCGCACCGCGAGCTGGCGTTTTTTCAAAAACAAAGGCGCCGGAGCGACGTCCGGCAGAAGTCTTTGCGCCGCTACCGCGACCAGTGCGTCCAAGTAGCGTTCGCGGTCGCGCGTCAGGCCGACCACTTCCGCGTCGACTACCTGTTCCCGCGCCAGTTGAATACGGCTCAATACGAACCAGATCGCCGGATGAAACCAGAGGGCGCTGCGAATCGATTCTTCCAGCAGCACGAACAGCCAGTCCCGGCGGCGCACGTGGGCCAGCTCATGATGGGCGATGGCTTCTCTCAAATCGTCAGGGAGTTCGGCAACGCGCGCCGGCAGCAGGATGGTGGGGCTGAGGAAACCGAAAGTGACCGGACCGCCGACGGTGTTGGAAATAAACCAGCGTACGCGAGGATTCGAAAACGGCACAGGAGGAATCGTGAGCATCCGCGCGTCCAGCCGATGGCGGCGCAAACGCAGCAGGCCGGCCCCGATCCACAGAAAGCGCAGCACCGCCCCGGCTGCGATGATCCACAGTAGATACTCGCGCTTCCATGCGAAACGGGACGCGGGCGCATGAGCAACCGTGACGACTGAGCTGGTCGCGACCGAAACCGATCCGGCGTCGTCCGCCGCCGGTTGCTGCCACGGCTCGACCGCCGGCAGCAGCAGAGCGATGGCCAGAATTCCCTGCCAGAAAATCAAACGGGAGCGAGGATGAGACAGGGTTAACGCCGCGAGCGCGCCAACCATGACCAGCAAGCCGGCCTGCGCCGACCAGGCCAGAACATTATTGAGGACCAGCGAAGCGGTCATGACTTGGCCTTTCTAATCGTCTTCCGGATCTCCTCCAGATCCTTGGCGTCGAGGTGCTGATCCTCCACTAGATGGACCAGCAGCGGTTCCGCGGAACCATTAAAAACGCGGTTGACGAACTCCCGCACCATGGACCGGATCACCTGTTGCTGCGGCTGGCTGGGCCGGTAAACGTACGCCCGGTCGTCCTGGCGCTTTTTGAGGTAACCCTTCTGCTCCAGGATGTTCATCATGGTCATGACCGTGGTGTAGGCGATCTTGCGATGCTCCAGCATGTTCTCGTACACCTGGCGCACGGTGGCGGTTTCCAACTGCCACACCACCTTCATAATTTCCAGTTCCTGCTCCGTCAGAGTCGGCTTCGGCGATCGCATACTAATAAATTAGTACGAAAAGACCTGCGCGTCAATAGGCAAAGCCGCTATTCTGACAGAATCATGGATCGACTCACCCTGTTCGGACTCTTCGCCGTCACCGCAATGCTGGTTTGCTATGCGCTCGAAAAACGCAGCCCGTGGTTCATTCTGGCCTTCGCCGGATCCTGCGCATTGGGGTCGGTTTACGGATTCCTGCAAGGCGCATGGCCATTTGGAGCAGTCGAGGCCGTGTGGTCGGTGGTGGCGCTGCGGCGCTGGTGGATCACACGATCGTGAGCCATTCTTCGACGCGGCCCCGGATATTGCCATCCTCCGGGAACAGGTCGCCGATGACAGCTACCGAATCCGCGCCCGCGTCGATGACGCTGCGCGCATTGGCCCTGGTGATCCCGCCAATCGCGACCAAAGGGCGTGCGGTCAGCGGCCGGAGGCGCCGCAGCTCATCGAGACCAACGGTTGGATCGGGATTGAGCTTCGACGACGTTCCGAAAATCGGGCCGAACGCGAGATAGTCCGCCGGCTGATTCTGCGCGGCTCGAAGTTGCTCCTCATTATGGGTGGAGAAGCCGATCACGAACTCGTTACCCAGGACGCGGCGAGCCTCGGCGGGCGAAAGATCGTCCTGCCCCAAATGCAGCGCCGCGCCCAGCAGGCGGGCGATATCGGCGCGATCATTGATGACAAACAGAGCGTCCGCGTCGTGGCACAGCGCGGCAATCTCGCGAGCCAGTTCGAAAACGTCTCTCGAAAAAAAGTCCTTATGGCGGAACTGGAGTAGGCGCGCCCCAGCCTCCAGAATGCCGGCGGCGGCAGCCACCGGATCGATCCCGCGGCGGGCGGCGATTGCGGTATCCAGGATTGGGTAGAATGACGTTAATAGCATCGGGTCTGAAGTTTCATCATAAATTACAAATTCAGGATAAGAATTTTACAAGCGACCGGAATCCTGATCCTAAGGTGGCACGTCCATAGCAATAATGAATCCAAGAGCAGTCCGTACTGACCCCTATCCGCAAATTCACCGGAACGAGAGCTGTCCCTGCGCGGATACGTCCGGCACGGTGGTCGCCACGCGGAGGCTGCCGGGATTCCAGGTAGTGGAGAATCATTACCCGGCGGGCCTGGAGCTGACCAATCACTGGCATGAGCACGCCCTGCTCAGCTACGTGTTGGCCGGACCTTACGCGGAATCATACGGAAACGCCAACAGCGTGATCTGCCCGCCGCACGTGCTGCGCTATCTGCCGCCGGAGCAGAACCACTCGAACGTGTTCGATGAGGGGACGCACTGCCTGATCGTGGAAGTGGAACCGGAGGCGCTGAAACGGGTGGAGGAACACTCCAAGGCGCTGGACCAGCCGGGCGAGATTCAAGGCATCGCATCGACCTGGCTGGCGCAGCGGCTCTATCACGAGTTTCGTCAGGGAGACGGCCTCGCGCTGGTGTCGCTGGAAGGAATTTTACTGGAGATGCTGGCGGAAGGCGCCCGCCATTCTGGCGCGGATAACGTCGCCGTCATCCCGCGATGGCTGCACATCGCGCGGGAGTATCTGGAAGCGAACTTTCTGCGGCAAGTGAGCCTGGCGGAGATCGCGGGCGCTGCCGGAGTTCACCGGGTTCACCTCTCGCGAGAATTCCGCCGCTATTTTTCCACCACGGTAGGCGAGTTCCTGCGGCGAAAACGCATCCAGCATGCCTGCCAGTTGGTATCGACCTCGGAAACGCCGCTCGCCGAGATTGCGATGACCTGCGGGTTCTCCGACCAGAGCCATTTTTCAGCAACGTTCCGCCGGCAAATCGGACTCACGCCGGCGAAGTATCGCCAGACAGCGCACATCTAAACAGCGGCGGCGAGGACTTCCGAAGGCTCCGGTTTGCCGCGCCTGGCATAGCGAATGACGCCGTCCGGTCCAATCAGATAAACGGTCCGCTTCACGATCAGCCCTTTGGTGTGATATGCCTCGCCCATTTTTTGGCCTTCGTCGGTGAGCAGCGGGAAGGGATACTGGCGATGGTTGCGGAACTTCGCATGGCTGGCCGCATCCTGCGGATTAACGCCGAACACCACCGTATTCTTCGACTGCACGTCCGGCCACCGATCGCGAAACTCGCACAACTGCTTGGTGCAAACCGACGTCTCATCGCGAGGATAAAATACCAGCACCACATTTTTCCCCCGCAGCGCCGCGAGGGAGACGCGATTGCCGTCCTGATCCGGCAGCGTAAAATCAGGCGCCGGCGTACCCACCGCGAGCGGATCGGAAAAGAGCCAATCGAGCATATAATAAAGGTACCGCGCCCCCGGAGGTCAATTCATGCCACGCGCGCTTCTCATTATCCTCGCCACGTTTCCGCTGCCCGCCCAATTCTCTGGACTGGCCACCACCAATGACGGGACGCAGCTCTATTTTTCCTCTTCGCTCCAACTGAGCGGGACTACGGATGAAAACCCGTATTCGAAGATTTTTCTTTATAACGCATCCGGTTTTCATCTGGCCGCACAGGTACATCGAATCGTTACCGGAGCGAAAATATGTTAAAGAACCTTGTCGATCTTCGCCCCAAACATTGAGAGCAAATGATTACGCGACACTTCCTCGTCGCGAATCAAACGCCATTTTTCGAACGTCGCCTCCGCGAGGATAATCGCGTCATTAACATCGGTTCGAACAATATTCCATCCAAGATCATAGTCGGCTCGATGACGATCGCCCTGGAGCTGTCCGAATCCCGTGATGACATCGGTCAGCGCGGCTTCGATCGTAGTCGGATTGTTTTTGTCTTAGGGTTTGAAGGGCGCATCCTTCATTTTCTGGTGATTAAACATCCGCGCCAGGCGTGCCCGCTGATCTGCGAACTCCCAGCGTTCAACGAAGTCCTCGACAAGCAGATGAAAGACCGCGTAGTATGCAGTCGAGATGGCGCGGCGCATGCACGATTTCCGATTCTCGGCGTCGCCTTTCGCGGCTAGGTGTCGCGCATCTTTAAGCAGGTCGTCGGCGAGCATCTATGCCCAAGCAGGCTCCTGCAACGCCGCCTGTTCGGAAACGCTTCTGAAATTGTGATAGGAAGAAACGCCCATGCCTGAAAAATCCAGATGTCTGGCCAACCCCCAGACAACTTTCGCCCTTACATCACGAAGCCTGCGCCTTGCGGCGTCATCGGAGAGAACCACTTTGAAAAAAATAGCCCACTGGCCGCTCCAGTCTTCACCGATGTCGTATCGGATTCGCACCACGTCCGGCGCGAGGGCGTGGGCTACCTGCTCAATCGCCGCCTCGATCTCCGATTGTTTCGTCACCGCCGCGGGCAAATGCATCTCGATCCTCAGCTTAGCGCATTTCAGAACGAACGCCGCCACGCAAACCGTGGTTTACTGCACTTGCTCCTGCGGCACCTCGGCATTAAAACTATAGCCGAACCCGCGCACACTGCGGATGAACGTAGATTCAGCCGCTGCTTCGATCTTCTGCCGCAGGCGTAGAATGTACACGTCGACCGTCCGATCGGTCACCGCGCGATCATGACCCCAAACCGCGTCCAGCAACTGCTCCCGGCTGAACACCACACCCGGCCGGCTCATCAGAAATTCCAGCAAGCGGAACTCCGTCGCCGTCAGCGTGACCTCGCCTCCGTTCAAATGCACCCGGCACCGAGCCCGGTCCAGTTCCAGATCGCCCGACCTCAAAATCTTCGTCGCCGGAGGCTGCCCGCGGAAGTGAATCTTGATCCGAGCGATCAACTCGCGAATGAAGAACGGCTTGACGATATAGTCGTTCGCACCCAGCTCCAACCCGACAATGCGATCCGTCTCCGAAGCCCTCGCGGTCAGGAAAATCACCGGCACCGGAGCCAGTTCGGAATGGTTGCGAATCGCCCTGCAAATCTCCAGGCCGTCCGAATCCGGCAGCATAATGTCGAGGATAATCAGGTCCGGACGCTCCCGCCGGCACAGCTCGATCGCGCCTTTTCCCGTCTGCGCGCCGGCCATGGTGAAGCCTTCCTTCTCAAGATTGTATTGAATGAGAGAGTAAAGATCCGCGTCGTCTTCGATTAATACAATTTTCTTCATGACTCTCGTCTATCGTAACGTTGAGTCCATTACAAATGAATTACGAAATCGTAAACATTCCATCTTATTGGCGCGCTTCAGCATGATGCCGGACGTCGATTCCCTTCACCAGGAACAGCACATCCTCCGCGATATTTGTCGAGTGGTCCGCCAGCCGCTCCAGGTTCCTGGTAATGGCCAGCAGATCCAGCGCCGCTTTGATATTTTCAGGATCGCGCTCCATGTAACTCACCAGTTCGTGATAAGTCGCCGTGCGCAGGCTGTCCACCGCGTCGTCCGAGGCCAGCACGCTGCGCGCCAGGTCCGCATCGCGCGTCACGAACGCGTCCAGGCTCTTGCGCACCATCGATTGCACCAGTCCCGCGATGTGCGGAATGTCGATCATCGGCTTGATCACTGGCTCTTCCATTAACGACATCGCTCGCTGCGCGATGTTCACCGAAAGATCGCCCATGCGCTCCAGGTCGGTATTAATCTTCAGCGCCGCCACGATCAATCGCAGGTCCGCCGCCATCGGCTGATGCAGCGCCAGCAGGTTGATGGCGAACTCGTCAATCTCCACTTCGATCCCGTTAATACGCGCCTCATTGCGAAAAACTTCGTCGGCCGCGCTGCGGTCCTTTTGCGTCACCGCACTGATGCTGCGCTGGATAGCCGCTTCCACCAGCGAGCTCATCTCGAGCAGCTTGGTTTTCAGTTGGTCTAATTCCTCGACAAAGTGTCGCAATGTTTATGCTCCTCGCATCAACCAAACCGGCCCGTGACGTAATCTTCCGTTTCTCTCTTCGCGGGATTTTTGAAAATGACCGTCGTGTTGTCGAACTCGATCAGTTTTCCCATCAGGAAGAAGCCGGTGAAATCAGCCACCCGCGCCGCCTGCTGCATGTTATGCGTCACAATCACGATGGTGCAGCTATTTTTCAGTTGAAAGATCAGATCCTCGATCTTCGCAGTGGCAATCGGATCGAGCGCGGAGCAAGGCTCGTCCAGCAGCAGCACTTCCGGATTCACCGCCAGCGCGCGCGCGATGCACAGCCGCTGCTGCTGGCCTCCGGAAAGCGAATATGCCGATTGATTCAGCTTATCCTTCACCTCATCCCACAGCGCGGCGCGGCGCAAGCTTTGCTCCACCCGCTCCCGCAGCGCGGCCCGATTTTCGTATCCATTGATGCGCGGCCCGTACGCGATATTTTCGAAAATCGATTTCGGGAACGGGTTCGATTTCTGAAACACCATGCCCACCCGGCGCCGAACTTCAGAAACATCGAGGTTGAAAATGTTCTCGCCGTCCAGCAGGATTTCGCCCTCCACGCGGCTATGGCGAACGGTCTCGTTCATCCGGTTCAGCGTGCGCAGAAACGTCGATTTGCCGCAGCCCGAAGGTCCAATGAACGCCGTCACGCGATTCGCATAGACCTGCATGTTGATGCCATGGAGCGCCTGAAACGTGCCGTAATGAAAATTGAGATTCGTCGCGCTCAGCTTCGACGCGGCCGCACTGGACCGGGTTTCCTCAGGCATGTGGACGCTCATGGGCGGCATATTAATTTGAGTGGATGGTTGTCGGCTCGGGGCCTGCATAAATCACCTGATCACATGCGCCTGCCGCGAAAGAACCAGGCGCGCGAAGATATTGACAGCTAACACAAGGGTTAATAATACGAAGCCGGCGGACCAGGCCTGCTGGTGCCAATCCTCGTAAGGGGCTGTGGCGTACGTGAAAATCATCACCGGCAGCGCCGCGGTCGGCTGCTCCCAGCCGGGACTCCAATAGCGATTGCCGAAACTGGTAAACAACAGCGGCGCCGTCTCGCCCGCCACCCGCGCCAGGTTCAGCATGATCCCGGTAATGATCCCGTTTTTCGCCGCTGGAATCACTACCGTAAGAATCGCTTTCGTTTTCGAGGCGCCCAGCGCCATCGCGCCTTCGCGTAACGACAGCGGCACCGCGCGCAGAAATTCTTCCGAGCTGCGGATCGCGATCGGAATCATCATGATGCTGAGCGCGATGCCCCCCGCCAGGGTCGAGAAATGTTTTTGCGGCAGCACGATCAGGGTGTAAGCGAAAATCCCGATCACGATCGACGGCACGCCGTTCAGCAAGTCCGTTACATAGCGGACGAGGTAGGCAAACGTATTGCCGCCGAACTCGGCCAGATACACGCCGCCCAGGAATCCGATCGGCACGCCGATCGCCGTCGCCAGGAGCAGTAATTTCGCGCTGCCCAGAATCGCGTTCGCCATCCCACCGCCCGCTTCGCCCACTGGCGTCGGCAGCTTGGTGAAAAAATCCCAGGTCAGGCTTTTTCCGCCATGAACGAACAGATATCCCAGGATGTAGAGCAGCGTCCCCGCCGCGATAAACGTGCAGAGGCCGGTCAACGACAGCATCACCGCGTTCACCGCTTTGCGGCGCATCAGATGAAGCGACATATTACGTGCCCACCTTGCTGCTGGTGCTGGCCACCAGAATCCGAGCCGCGCCGTTGATCACGATGGTCAAAGCGAACAGCACCAGACCAAGCTCGATCAGCGCGCTGGGATAAAGATCGCCCGTCGCCTCCGTGAACTCGTTGGCGATCACGGCGGCAATCGAATACCCCGGCGCAAACAGAGACGTGTTGATTTTCGGATCGTTGCCGATCACCATCGTGACCGCCATCGTCTCGCCCAGCGCGCGCGCCAAGGCCAGAAAAATCGACCCCGTGATGCCTTTATACGCGTAAGGAACCACGACGTCCCAGGTCGATTCCCAACGCGTCGCGCCCAACGCCAGCGCCGCTTCCCGCTGGTCACTGGGGACCGCCAGAATCACTTCGCGCGAAATGGAAATGATGAACGGGATGATCATCAGCGCCAGCACGACTCCAGCCGAAAGCAGACTGAGACCATAAAACGGCCCCTGAAACAGCGGCGTCCAGCCCAGCATTTTGCGCAGCGGCTCTTCGACCGTGCGCAGGACCGGAACCAGAATAAATACGCCGAGCATCCCGAAAATCACGCTCGGCACCGCGGCCAGAAGTTCGATCAGAAACGTCAATCCCGAGGAAATTTTCGGAGGCGCCAGTTCCGCCAGAAAAATCGCCGCGCCCACCCCCAAAGGGATCCCGATCAGTAGCGCCAGCGCCGACGTCACCACCGTGCCGTAGATAAACGGAAGCGCCCCGAACTGCTCCCCCACCGGGTCCCACGTTCGCGTATAGAGAAACGCCCAGCCGAATTTGTGGCGCGAAAGCGCCGAGTTCACATACAACTCGTACACCAGCAGCGCGGTGATCGCCAGAATGCTCAGCGCGGCCGCGAAGGTCACTACGTAAGCAAGATCGTCCCCGCTCCGCAGCCTCTGCTGAAACGATTGTGCCCGCCCCGAAGGGCGGGCCTTGATTACGGTAGTGGAGGAGGCGGACACAATAAGCTATTGAATCTTTGCGATCGCTTTCATCTCTTTATCGACCACCGGCTTCGGCAATTTAGCGAAGTCCAGCGCTTCCGTCTGGCTTTGCCCATCCATCAGCATCCACTTCAGGAAATCCACGATCGCTTTTTTCTTCTGCTGATCGGCGATCTTGTCCGGAATCAGCAGCCAGGTGAAGCTGGAAATCGGATATACGTCCGGACCCGCGGCATTGGTGATCGAAACGCGGAAATCATCCGGTATCTCTTTAGAGGCGCGAGCCGCCGCAGCTGTTACGCTAGCCAGATCGGCCTGAACGAATGCGCCACCGGAGTTTTTTACCTTGCCGTATGCCATTTTATTCTGAACCGCATAGATCAATTCGACATATCCAAGCGCGTTCGGCACCTGTTTGACCTGTCCGGCCACACCTTCGTTTCCTTTTCCTCCCAAGCCGACCGGCCAGTTGGGCGACGCCGCTGTGCCCACTTTGGTCTTCCATTCCGGGCTCACTTTGGAGAGGTAATCCGTCCATACATAGCTGGTGCCGCTTCCCTCGGCGCGATGAACGACAACAATGTTGTTCCCAGGCAAATTGACACCCGGATTCGCCTTCGTCAGTTCCGGATCGTTCCATTTTGTAATCTTTCCCAGGAAAATCCCCGCCAAAGCTTCCGGAGTGAAGTTGAGCTGACCCGAAACTCCAGGCACGTTATAGGTAGGAACCACCGCGCCCAGCACCGTCGGGAAGTGCAGGATGTTGTTACCCCGCTTATCGCGATACTGCTTCAACTGGTCGTCGGTCATCGGACCATCGCTCGCGCCGAAATCGACTGTCCCTTCGGTTATCTGCTTGATCCCGCCGCTTGAACCGATCGATTGATAGTTGAATTGTAAGTTGTTGAATTTCTTATGGTAGCTATCGAACCATTTGGAATACATTGCATAGGGAAACGATGCTCCCGCGCCGTTAATCAGAATCTGCGCCGGTGCACAGCCCGCCAGAAGGGCGACAGCCATAGTCGCCCGTATGATATTTCGAGTCATCCCCGACCTCCTTAATTGTCGCAATCTTTTGTTACAAATCGATTACTGCCGTAATTTGGCCGCGGCCGGCTTAAATCTGCCCAGCCGCGACCACACGAGAACAATCGTCTATTTACCCATGGTCGGGGCCGAGCCCGGCAGGGTGTAGCGAAGGTCGAAGAAACCCATCGAAAGGCTCGCGTTGGTCGGCGCGCCGACCGCCGCAGCCCACGGGTTCCGCTGGAGATACGAGTATTGGAAGATCAGGTTCAACGCGCCCCAGCGAGGACTCCTGGCGAGGGTAAAATTATCGCCGAAGGTGATTTCCTGGATCAGCCGGTTCTGCCCGTCGCTCGAAATCGCGCCATAACCGATCAGTTTGCCAGTGGTATCGATGGCCGTGTTCTGCCCGACGTAAACGCCGCCGTAGTATCCGAACAGCAGGCTTCTCTTGGCGTTCCATTCAAAGCCGGATGCGGTCGATCCGGAGTGCACCAGAGACATTGTTCCGTTGGCCCGGATGATGAAATCCGGCGCCTGCCCGAAGATGTAACGGCCGCCGCCCGAACTCCAGAAGTTGTTGGTCAGAAGGCGAAAACCCGGCAATATTTCGAAGCCGAGATTGACAGATCCGCCGCCGCCCACTTTCGTGTTGGTCGGGAAGGCCGGGCCGGAAACCGGATATGCAATCTTATTGGCGATCTCGACCCCGGCAATTTCGAAGTGGAATTTCTTGGTCGGATCGAAAGCCAACTTCGCGATAATATCCGGGAACAATGCCGCCGCGCTGATCACGCTCGATCCGTTATTGATCTGGCCGCCGAGCACGGAGCCCTGCGTCGAGCCCGTGGTCGCAGTGGTCGCGATTGCCGCGGGGAGGGTTACGGCGCTTCCGCCGTTGCCGCCGCCGACATACGGCTGGGAATTTTCGAGAGCGACCGCAAACGCAACCTTATCCGACGGATGGAACGCGAAACGATACCCCGGATTACGCGCCCAGACCAAGCCGGCCTGGTAATTGACGTCCATGTTCTGCGTATAGAACACATCGCTCGGCAGCGGCGACACGCCGACCCGGTTCGGAGTCAACAGGCTCCAGGACTGCCCTGCCAGAAACTCAAACTTACCCTTCTGCACGTCGACCCAATAAAGGCGAAGGCGGAAAACGAAAGGATTGCTGCTGACCGCCAGACCGCCGTTGGGCGGGCTGCCGACCTGCCCCAAAAAGTCAGACTCCCAATACCCTTGGACCTTCCAGTCCTTGAACGCCGTATCGATCCGCATCCCGATCCGCGAGTTCTGCGGGCTCAAGAACGTCTCGCTCAACGCGCCGGCTTGGGTGTTCGAATAGGGAATACTACCGAAATTGGAGCCGATTCCCGATCCCGTATTGGTCGATCTCACCACCGACGTCATATCCAGGAATCCCACCGGGGTGAAGAACGCATCGCCCAGTTTGAACTGGAGCGGCGAAGAGGCGTCGTCCGGCGCCGGAGCAGGCGTGGGTGGTAATGCACTGGTCGTCGGCGGCGGAACGCTAAACGTCGGCGGCGCAGCGGGGGCCGGAGGAAGAACCGGCGTCGTGCTGGCAACCTCGCCAATCCCGGCGTGATTGTTGACCGGTACGCCGTCGTTTACCGGCATCCCGAGTTTTTGCTTCAATTCATTAATCTGGCGCTGCTGTTCAAGCAGCATCTGCTTCAGTTGCTCGACGTCTGAAGTGCCAGTGTTCGCCGGATTTTGCGCGAAGGCCAAAGGCAGCGCAAAAGCCAGCATACAGGCCAATCCTTTTTTCATCCAAAGCTCCTCAGTTGTTTTTTGAAACGTGAAGAACCTAGCTTAGGGGCGTGTCATGAGTGCGTCATGAACAACGTGTTACTTTGCCGTGACAGCCGCCTCAGCCTCTTCGAGGGAGGGAAAACAGGGGAGCAGACCTTGGACTCCTGTCATCTCGAACAAAACCTGCACGCGCTCCGGCACGCTGGAAATCGCGAACTTCTGACCGGTGCGTTGGCAGGACGCAAAAATGCCAATAATCGCGCCGAGCCCGGCCGAATCCATATAAGGGATACCGGCCGCGTCAATGACCAGCGGATGATGAGCATGATGCCTCGCCGCTTCCTGGAATTCGAATAATGTACGGAGAGTAAGAGGTCCGCTCAGTTTGATGAGCTGCACACCGGACGGACGATTGACGATTTCGATTTGCAGCTCTTCGTTTCTACCGGGGGTCAAGGGACTACATTAGCAACCGAATCATCGCGCCATCGTGACAGTGTGGTTACATTTCGATGACGGCATTACCGGACGGCGCCCAGATTTTCCAGTGGCCAGTATACGAACACCGCTTTCCCGTAAATGTATTGGCGCGGAACCCAGCCCCAACTCCGGCTGTCGTTCGAGGAACTCCGGTGGTCGCCGAGGACGAAGTACTGATCGGCCGGGACGATCTTGCGCGCCATCGGAATCCTGTCCCGGTTGTCTTCAGCGACATATGGCTCGGAGAGCGCTTTGCCATTGACCACCACCGTTCCATCATCGATTTCAATGGTGTCGCCGGGAATGCCGATCACACGCTTGATGTACGACTTGCTGGTGTCGCCGGGGTAGAGAAAAACAACCGTATCGCCGCGGCCGATGTCGGAGATGCCGAAGCGATAGACGAACTTGTTGATGAAAATCCGCTCGTCGTTCTTGAGCGAGGGCAACATGCTGGTGCCCTCCACTTTCACCGGCTGGTACAGGAACAGGATGATCACAATCGCGATCAGCACGCTGAGAAACAGATCGCGGAACCAGGATAGGGTAGCTCCGGCGGCGGATCGACCCTTCTCTTCTTGTTCATCCATTAGTGTCTCTGTCCAAAATTATAGACGAGCGCGATGAATTTTGGTTGCATAGGCCCGGCGGGCATATAATCGGTAATCATGTTCCAGATTACTCGCAGCGCCCCCGTCTACGACGTTGTCATTATCGGATCCGGAGCGGGTGGCGGCACGATGACCAAGGTTCTCACCGATCTTGGTATAAGCGTGGCGCTTCTCGAAGCCGGTCCCATGCTGAATCCAGCCAGGGATTTCAAAGAACACATGTGGCCCTACCAGGTGCCGCATCGAGGCTCCGGAGACGGCGGCGCCAGCTATTTCGGGCGCGGCCGCGCCTTCGGATTCTTCTCCGCCCACGCCGGCGGCTGGGAATTGGAAGGTGAGCCCTACACCGTAGCCGAAGGATCGAAATTCAATTGGTTCCGCTCCCGCATCGTGGGCGGCAGAACGAATCACTATGGGCGCATTTCGCTGCGCTACGCCGATTACGACCTGAAGCCGTATTCGCGCGACGGAATCGGGACGGATTGGCCGATTTCCTACGAGGACATCGCGCCTTATTACGATAAGGCGGAGGCCTTCATCGGCGTCACTGGATCGAAGGAAGGAATCCGCAGCGCACCCGACGGAGTCTTCCAGAAATGCCCTCCGCCGCGCGTGCATGAAGTGCTCATCAAGAAAGCAGCCGATAAGCTGGGCATTCCCTGTATTCCCAACCGGCTGGCGGTGATCACGAAGGATACCAATGGGCGTCCAGCCTGCCATTATTGCGGCCAGTGCGGGCGCGGCTGCATTCCATCGTCAAACTATTCGTCGAGCCAGGTGCAGGTTTTCCCGGCGATGAAGAGCGGCAGAGTCACACTGATCACCGACGCGATGGCGCGCGAGCTGATCACCAACGACGAAGGCAAGGTGACCGCTGTATCGTACATTGATAAGAAAACGCGCAGCGAGAAACAGATCAAATGCCGCACGGTGGTAGTCTCGGCAAGCTGCTGCGAGTCGACCCGGCTGCTGCTGAACTCGAAGGGCAAAGGGCATGAGAACGGGCTCGGAAATTCGTCGGGGACGGTGGGCAAATATCTCACCGACAACACCGGTTTCAGCCTGGGCGCGCGAATTCCAGCGCTCGAAGGAATGCCGCGCCACGATTCGGACGGCATGGGCGGCGCGCATCTTTACATGCCCTGGTGGCTATGGGACAAGAAGACCGATTTCCCGCGCGGCTATCACGTGGAGCTGGGCGGCGGATACGGCATGCCGGGCGTCGGCAGCTTCGCCGGGGTCTGCGCACAGCATGAAGGCTACGGAGATTCGCTCAAGAAAGCGATCTACGAAGATTTCGGAACGCACGTAGGCTTCAGCGGGCGCGGCGAAATGATTCCCAATAAGGACACCTACTGCGAGATCGATCCGAACGTGGTGGATAAGTACGGCATTCCGGTGCTGAAATTCCACTTCAAATGGACCGACGCCGAATATAAACAAGTCGAGCACATGGAGAAGACGTTCACCGATCTGATCGAGACCATGGGCGGCACGGTGGTGAAGCGCAACCGGCCGGTGGAGGATAAAATCTCGGTGGGCGGAGATATTATTCATGAGGTGGGCGCGATCCGGATGGGCAACGATCCGAAGGCGGCTCCGCTGAATAAGTATTGCCAGTCGAACGACGTGAAGAATCTGTTTGTCGCCGACGCCGCGCCGTTCGTGACGAATCCGGATAAGAATCCGACGCTGACGATCGTCGCACTGGCGTGGCGCACGGCGGATTATCTGGCCGAAGAGATGCGAAAGGGGAACGTTTAACCATGACGCGCAGAGATGTTTTAGCCAGGATTGCGGCGGCGGCCATGGCGGG